>Ga0099824_1000613_pt1 | contig 43908 bp, 18 predicted proteins | sample SiratrowhiteBW_FD_76837 | JGI IMG/M metagenome (GOLD analysis project Ga0099824, IMG submission 76837) | Root nodule microbial communities of legume samples collected from California, USA - Siratro white BW | ecosystem: Host-associated > Plants > Roots > Nodule | place: USA: California... | reverse complement strand
TTGTACCCATTCTAGGTATAGCTAAATAAAGAAAACAAAATAAAATTATTACAATATGATAATGTCATAAAAATAAATAAACAGAATTGATGATAATTTGATTCTACCATAAAGACAAAATCATATAATTAGTTTCCTTCTAGAAGCCTTTTATCTATATCCTCTGAAAATCTACCTCATTGTGAGTTATACCAAATTGTTGAACAACATTACTAAATTTTCTGAATCAGACCCGCTCAAGGCCATATAAAGATTTGCAAAGACAACATACTAATCTAGAAGACTACCCTTAAGCAACAAACCATGGAGTTTATCCAAATTTCTTCCTACAAATATCTATTAAGAAAAACATTTTTGACATCCAGTTGATAAAGAGACCATCTTTGAAAAGCATACATGGCTATGAATAAGCGAACAAAGGTCATGTTTGCCGCTAGAGAAAAATGATCACCACAGTTCAAACAAAAAATTTGTGCATAACCTTCAACCACAAGGAGATTGAGATGATCAATAGTACCATCAGGATAAACTTTGTTAGCAAAAGTCCATCTATAACCAACTGATTTCCCAGAAAGTAAAGGAATAAGTTCCCAAGTTCATTATTTTGAAGAAACAAACGAAAGACATGTATAAAATAGTAGAGATAATCTATAGTAACTTAAAGTAGTGTAATATGGAGATGAACTACAGGTAGAATGTATACCTTTATAGATGGAAAGGAGAAGATCAGGTTCAATTGTTAGAGTCGAATGAGACAGAGGAGTTTTCATTAGAAAAGATTCGCCCGAGAGATGATAGGAAGTTTGACAATGACTATACACTTGAATGGTTGGTGGAGGTCGGGGATCTTTAGGTACATTGGACATAACAAGATGATCACATACAACATAAATATTGACTTAAGCAAATGGAGACATAAGAGAAGAAGGAGTATAGTTACGTAGTGTTTGGATAGGTGGTTGGATGTAGACGAAGATGGATTTTAGGGGATGGATTGTGTTTGGTTTAGCTGATCCACAAATATTGAAGAGTAAAAATTTACAGGATTGGATATTATTGGATTTCTCGCTCCATGAAGAGATTTGCAGCGAAAGCCAGCTCAACATTTGTTAATTTACAAAAATATCCTTCTCATCTCTCTCGTTTTTTTGGTTTCACTGTTGTATGCGTTTGTGAGTTGAGGTGTTGCGCGAGTTGAGGTGATCATGTGTGGGAAGCTTTGTGGTGGTTTGAGTGGTTGGTTTGCATGGAGTAGCTGAGGAACAGTGTTTGACAAGAGGTTGAAGAAGACGAAAATTATGAGAGGTTTAAGAAGACGAAAACTATGAACAAGATACCTAATTGATTAGGTTAATCGATTATAACTATGCTTTGCGTCCCATAATCAATTATGGGTTTGGTTTTTCCAATTTCATCGAGTATGTGACGTTTGTTTGAGTTTCATTATTGTGTTGTAGTTCAAATAATGTGTTAGTGTAGTTGTGGCTCGTGGAGTTGAGAGGTCAATTAGTGTGTGGGGTGTGGTTAGAATGAAGAGGTAAGAAACAACATGAAAGATAAGAGATTGCAGATAATTAAAATTTTCACACCACTCAAATTAATCTTATTTAATTTTTAGTTATTTTTAACTATAAGGATAAATTTATAATCTTACATTTTTATCAATTAAAAAAAAGTCAAATATCAATCATATCTGTTACATCACTCACAAACTTTACACTCAAATCTCACCATCTATCTCTTAATCTAAACAATTCAATCCACTCCCTCAAATATTCTCAAATTCACATAAATCTACTCCCTTAAATCTACTCAAATTCATCTACCCATCCAAACAAAGCATTAAAGTAAAGGAAGACTTAGTAAATGTGACATATGCTAAAATGAAATAGCAGGTAAGAGAAAGTGAAAAATGTTTATATCCTTTTTGTGATCTAGTGAATCATAAGATGACAAATTTGTGTGACCTGACAGATAATTTATCAAGACCAAGACTAAAATTATGAATAAATCATAGACCATAATTTTAAGGGGTAAAGGATGAAGAGGTTCATGAGGAATAAAATAAAATGATAAATTTTGTTATCTAAAACTGAAGATGACATGGGATTAATGAGATAATATGTAATAAGAACAACATCACCCCAAAAACGTTGAGGAACCTCACATGGATTAAAAGAGTATGAGTTGTTTCAAGAAGATGATTATTCTTGTGCTCAACCATCCCATTTTGTTGAGGTGCATAAGCACATGTGATTTGGTGAAAAATGTCATGAAAAGTCATAAAATTTTTAAAAGAATGAGAAAGATACTCATAGGTATTATTACTATGCAAGGTTCGAATAAAAACTCTAACTTGATTTTTTAAAAAGATTAAATATAGAAAACAACTTAAAATATTTTCTATTAAAAATAACTAAGTACACCTTGAATAATCATCTATAAAAGTAACAAAATACTGAAACTCTAAATTGGACTTAACATGACTTGGTCAGTCCCCAAATATTGAAGTGAATTAAACAAAAGGGAGACGAATAACTTTATAAGATATTACTAAAAAAGTGTGACTATGTTTCCCTAAATGACATAACTTATAAGATAAACTTGATAATATGAAAGAACTCCGAACAAGTTGTTATATTTTAGAAAATTATAAGCTCAAATTAATTTATATAATATTCAATAGTTATGTAAAATTACTAACATTTTTCAATTACTACTAAAACTATATTTTATACGTTTTTACCAAAATGTAATAACTTTATTTTTACGAACTTAAATTCTTGAAAATACAGTCCATTAAATATTGAAATGTTTTAATTTAAGTCATGTAAGAAAATAGTATTTTAAACGTTCAACATATAAAAAAAATTATAAATAAAGTACTATTAATCATTTATAGTCTTATATTTTATATCTTTATTATAAAACATAGTTTTAATATCATTTTTCGTTTTAATATAAGTTGTTAAAAATTAATTTGATCCCTCAACTTTTATCTTGTTCAATATGATTCCAAATTTGTTTCAAATTACTCAATTTGATGACTTTTGTTGACTTTTGTTAAGCATATTAGTCTAACTAATGAGTGAGCAAGATCTGATACATATGTAACATTTTTCTCTAAACATTGAGAAAAGAATAAATTTGGAATTTTTGTTGAATGAGTATTTATGAGATTTGGAGAATGATTTTTTACATTGTAATAATGACAAGTGTGTTCATGGTTTTGTCTATGACATACTTTTGGGTTGGCTTTCTAAGATGAGTTGGAGTGAATATATTGACTTTCTAAAATGAATTGGGGTGAGTGAATCTTCATTGTGATTGTTTGTTTTAGGAGATTTTATGATGAGATTAAAATATTATTGTTGAACCTTTTGGTTGTTTGTGTGCAATTAAAAAAAATTGGAGTTAATTTTTCATTTAATTTAGCACCATGTGTGTAACAACTTTTATATTCTAAATTGTATGTGAAAATAAATTTTATATAAACATTTAGAGTTGTTAAGAAATATTTTTTTATGTACATGGTTATGTAAGTCTAGTAAACTTTTTATATAGGCATTTGAATCCTAACCTACAAATGTACTATTGTGAACATTGTTTTAAGTGAGAGATTATTATGAATATTTGAATACAAAAATGAGTTACTTTTCTTGATTAATTTTTCCTAACATTTTTATTTATGACTTGTATATATACATAAGTCATAATTAAAAATAACCCCATTCATTATAACTACAAGACAATAAAGATAAATATGGAGACATTAACATTAAATAACAGTGAAGCAAAACCCTTAATCTAACAAAAGAAAAGAAAAACTGAATCAAACACATGTTAAAAAAATTGCTTAGATCTCAATCCACTAATTCTGTCAAGATATAACTATTTTAAATATAGATATAGCTATTTTAAATATAATTCTATGTATTTAATTCTATTTACCAAATCATCACCTATTTAACATACTAACGTCAAAATCATGTCAATCTAACATAATGAATCAAATTAAGTTATTTTAAACAATTTTAAAACCATATTAAACAAAAGAAAAACTAAGGGAACAAATTAGTTTTTGAAAAGTTATATTGGAACTAAAAGTGATACTAAACCTAAAAATATAGTATATTAAATATTAATTTATATTTTTATTAAAATTCTTCTTAAATAGCTAAAAATATGTAAGGGCGGGTCTTGGACTAGTTTATAGTAAAACGATTTTATTTTATTTTGTAAAGTTCTGACAATATGGAACTCTTTTTTATAGTCAATAAAATTTAACTTTTAATTGACTTTCTTTAGTTGGGCTTTCCGTTTTCAAGAAAATCCCCAGTCCCCACCACCCTGAAAAGCCTAATTTTTTTTTAATCAAATCATTATTACAATTATTAATCAATTGGTGACATTTTCTTGTCAAATGTTAACATGTATTTCTTTTCGATTTCTAGATCATATTTTAAAATCAATATTTTCATATGACCCGTCCATAGTCAACATTAATAAATTTAATTAGACCTTAACTGACTAGGCATGAACTACTGTGTATATGCTAGAACTAACTAATTTTGTTTTATAAAGAATATTCTATGTGAAGAATAACCAAATTTGTAGTCACTAAACACCAAATACGTAATCACCAAACGCCACATGTGAATTTGAAGGTTAAATCATTTTTGTATTTTGACGAATAATATATTTACATATATTATGATTATTATTATTATATAGTACTCGCTGCTAATTTTTTTTATAAATTTAATACAAAAATTTATGAAAAATGAATTTTCTACCAATCTTTTTGCGAACTTACGATTTTCTACAAAAATTTGTAAAAAAATGGTTTTTGAATATTGTTCCATTAAATTGTATGTACTGTCACAATAACTATCTTCATTATGGTTCTAACTACTTTTAGAATAACTATGTCAAAATAATTTTATTAAATCTCAACCACACGCCAGAAGAAGACAAACAAAAAGAAGGGTAGAGAAAAAAATAAAATAAGGGGTACTTAAAACAGAAAAGAACTTTAAGGCAGAAACAAAGAAAAAAAAGTTTTATTCTCGTCTCTCACATTGACATATCTTATATAATATTTTATGCACTTGCCTCGTGGTCCAAAATTGATTAGTAGCATCCAAAGGGTAATCGAACCACTCATATATGCGAATACGCATATTTGTATAATTAACTATATCTTGAGATTTCCTAATTAATTGGCATTTGGCTAATATATTTTAGGTATACCTTGGGTTTTGGAATGGTGTGTGCATGATGATATGTCCATGATATATACTTTAGACCTAATTTTATGTGCTACAATAATATACATAATTTAATATCGAATTCATGTGTTCCAATCTTTGGATTGAGTATTTTTATACTTTGTGCAAAAGAGATCTCAAAGTACAAACGGATCTCTTAAACTATTCAATTAATTGGCTGGACCATTCAATGAATCCGACTTTAATCAAATTTAACTATTCCATTAAAATCCTTAACTTAATCACACTATAATTGGTTACACCTGCTCAAATATCATTACTGACCATAAATCTTTTATTCAAATTTTTAAACTCTTCAGATCCTTAATATTGTTTTTATATTGCTCATATAAAACCACCCCCTCTACGGCGCAATGTTCCACATAAGAACAATCATAAATTAAACCCTAAAAATATGAGTCTCACAAACAAAATTTTCCGACCTAAAGTTTAAAACTAGGTGGCGTACATGTTTTCTTGACACCTTTTGTCGTATAACGTAACATCGAGACAAATTGAAAATGATATCGCAAACACGAGCATGGCTAAGATTAATACGTGGATTTGTTTGTTAAGTAAGCTCTTATAGTTAATTGAGATGGCACATCTTATTTTAATTACTCATTTTACTTTTCCATTCCATGGATGCATCATGAATGTGTTTATGTGATGTGTCATTGGACCACCATGTATTGTCACGTCAATTCAAGTTCTTGTGCACGTCGCACAAAAAAAAATTGGAAGTATTTCATTGTCATACTTCCCCAAAAAAGTTATATTTTGCATTACAAGTCAATTCATAAAATATGATACGGGTACATTAGGGTTCATGATTATTGAAAAAATGTAGTCAAATAGGGTTACGTACAAGGCTAATATGTTTTTCATTATATTTCCCTTATGTCAACGAAAATAAATTTCGAATTTTGGATCTTAATAATATAATGTTATTAAAAATAAATTATTGTCACTAATTTTGAAGTATAGTGTGTTTTTTGCTCTCAAATGTATTGTAGAAGTTTTGAGGATAGTAGTGATTTTGGTTAGCACTTGGTAAGTTAGGTTAGATTATTATTTTGAACAACGATACTGTATTATGTGATTTGAGATTTGAGTGTGGTAAAAAATAATTAATTAAGTTCAAGTTTGACCTACTTTATATGAGTAATACGTGGACTTTATAATCAAGTTATAAAGTTATTTTTAGATAAAATGTGAAATATTTTAATTTAAAGTGCATTCGAACACACTTTTTCATATTTTATTTAGTTTTAATTTATTTATTATTTGAAACATGTCATTCACTTTAGTTATAAATTTTTATTTTCAAAGTTTGTGTTTGGAGATTACATATATACTAAAAGATAATATTTTTCAGTAGTTTATAAGTAGGTGTAAATTTTACCTTACAAATCGATTTTTTAAGGTTAAGTTAGACCTAAATCTATCTTTTAAGACGGTATCATAGTTTCTGGTAACAAAGTTGTTGGATCTATTTGATTACCCTTAAATATATAGTCTCATACACAAATTTAACAGTCTCGACGTGAGAAAAATGTGTTAGAGATCTTACCTCGACTAGAGATAAAACTTTTCAAAATAATTTATAAATAGATGAAAATATCTCTTTAGAAACTGATTTTATAAAGTTAAGTTAAGACTTAAAGTCTAATTATTAATAATATCATCACAAGTTTCATAGTGCAATTTAAAAATAAAGTATCATTTTTATCTTTATTTTTTAATGAAAAGAAGAATTTTTCCTTGTAAAATTTTTATAAATAAGACATCCTTTGATGTTCTTCCTAGTTTATAGATCTTGATGTTGTCTCTTAATCTAGTCATATTAGCATATTTGAGAAATAATAGTGTTAATTTTGGACAACAATGAATAAGTTAGGTTAAGCAAATGAAGAAGAATAAATGAGAAAGATGGGAAGTGGTGTTGATTGTGGAGGGTATTGAAAAGATATAATTGAATTAAAAAAGGGTCGATGAGATAATATAAAGCCTTACAATAGGGAAGAAAGTGGGAGAGGGGGCCATAAATGATCTTTGCAATATGTGTTGTTAATTTTCTCTACCTTTCTTTTCAAAATCTTCACCCACGAGTACTGACAAAACAATATTGAAAATCCCTCAACTCATCTTCTCATACATATTCATATTTCATTACAATGAATGTACCCGTACAATGATAACCCTATTATTTTGTTTTATTTTTATCTTAGAGTTTAAATTTGGTAAATGCACATGTTTGTGTTTGCTAATCCCAAATGTATGATTTTTTGCTAAGACTAACAAATTGTCTTTATTCGTCTGTGCAGTACCTATAGCTATATCTTATTTGTAGTGTCATGCATGGCCTTTCCAAAAACCAATGATAGTTGCGTTGAATATAATAAAAGGATATATTTATTTTATGACTCAATCTTGAATATTGATATGTAAATTGATTAATTTAATTTTTATAAAATATTTAATTTAGGTTAGATTCTCGATATGTAAAATCATTTACGTCAGATTAATTACGATATCACAGATGAAATTAATCTTTAAATAGGAGATAAAAAAAAATCATCGGTTCTTTCTACAATATATTAATTTTACAACAAGAGCATTCATACCATAAATTTAAGCTACGTAAATATTAAAAGAGCTTATAATACTTTTAGTGTCTGTTTTTTCTAGAATTGATTTTATCTTTAATTTTTAAAATTAATAATTTCTGTCTCTATATTTTTAAAATACTCAAATTTTAGTTAAAGCTAAACAAAGGCTTTTCTATCGATACAAAGACCAAAATTTTAAAAAAATATATATAATTTTTGAAGAATTAAAATGGCTGTCTCTCACTCAATATAATAATAATAATAATTATTATTATTATTATTACTATTATTATTATTATTTATTTATTTACTTTTTAAAATGTGTCTTATATGAAATATTTTTGAATGGTACTCTAAAAATAAATTAATTTCTTCTTATAAAAACGCACATATAATAAAAATAATTGTGAAAAAAAAATTAGCGAGGCGAAATTTAATCGGATTGTAAAACTTTGAAGGCCAAAGGAAAATTGTACCTAAGTTTACAGAAAATTTTACTATCAACTAGAAAATATATTGTGATTGACATGATTTTAAACAATCATTATAAATATTAATGAATTTGAAATATATAATAATTTATAAATAGATGGTCACAAAATCATCAAAATGGTACAACTCAACCCATGTGGCTGTGGCTGTGGCCTACAGTAGTCAAAAATGCTAAAAATCTTAATCAATATTAATTCATGGAGTTAAATTTTAATAATTTGACATATTTTTTAATGATTTGATAGTGACTAAGATGAAGATATTTAAGATTGAATTTAAAATACCATGACCAACACCAAATATAATATATTTTCTTACATTGAGTTGAACATACTTTGATAGAGGTAAAACTGAAAATACTACTCAAAATTTAGTTATGGATAATTTGCTTTACGTTAACTTTAGTCTATTTTATTAGAAATTATTTTTAATATACTTTGCTTAACATCGAATTAAAGATATTTTTGTTTCAAACTAGTTTTAAAATATTTGAACTAAAATTTAGTAAATAATAGTATGAAAAAAATTTAGTTAAAAAGATGTGTCTAAAATAGATCAATATAAAGATTTTCTAACTTAAATCAAATCGTAGACATATTGATTAAAGATAAAAATATCATATCAACTAAATATGTTTTGATTTATGCTAAAGTAGAAATGACTTGACTAAATCAAAATAAATTGGCTAAGATTAATGGCAAATTATTGTGACTAATATAAAAAAAAACTATTTAGAGATTAATTTTTAGTTACCATATGGAATAGTTACTAATTGTGACCAAAATATGAAATTAGATTTTGGTTGCTAAATAACTACAAAATAAAAGTAATAATTGAATTTAGTGATTAATTGGTATCTTACTTTAACTACTAAGATTTTAGTGACCTATACCATTAGATTCTAAATTAGTCTTTAACTTAATTAGATATTAATTTAAAATCTAATGTATAGGTCACTAAAACTTTGGTAGCTAATGTTAATTATAGATTATCTTGACTTAATTGATTATTGAATTCAATCATTACTTTTATTTTGTAACCAAAATTTAATTTAGTAATTATTTTTATCACAATTAGCAACTATTTTATTTGGCAACTACAAATTGGTCTATAAATAATTTTTTTCTTATAGTGTTTGGATTCTATATATGGGTATGCACATAGAACAACACTTGTTACGGATAACTTGATAACTTATAGATTAACTGATACCTTCAGGAAATTAGTCTCACAATTTCGATTATGAGAAATTGTTTGGTCCAATCCTAGATTCAAGAACTTTTCATTATTATATAACCCAAATAAAATGGTTCCATTTTGCATATCGGATTCGTTCACCACCGTCACTCCATCAAGATATCTCTTCACAATGCCTCATTGTTGGTTTGTTATGATGAAGGGGATTGAAATCATGATATCATCTATGGATACAGCAAATTGAGTTGTATCACATTCCTTGAAGGGAGAAAAAAAAAGTGAAAGGGAAAAATAATATTTGTTATAAAAGAGAAAAAAAACACTAATTTTATTTTTCTAAGAAATAATATTAAACATGATCTCCGTACTATTTTAAAAAAGCGCATTAAACTAAACGTAACAAACTATATATATAATATGATTTTACCCTATTTAAATGAAAAAAAAAATATTTGAACCAAATTAAATTAATCTTTTACTATTTATTTTGAATTGGATTTTATAGTTTTTAATTTTGTAATTTCAATTTTTCATTAAAAATGATTTTTATTTTATTTTAAATCAAGTTATATAAAAAAAAAAGCACCACCTAAAAGTGAGTAAATTCCTTATGTTAAATAAAAATATTTCATTCATTGTAATCCTTCTCTAAAATTATGCTTCTATGTATTTAAAAAATTTAATGATTTAAAAACTAAATGTTATATCTAGTAACAGCATCTCATTATCATTAGAAAACCAAGTGGCTATAATTACCTTCCAACTCTATCATAATATATGACGTGTATGTAGACATCATAAGCTACATATGAAAGTAAAACTAAATAAAACATATATCTACAGTTTAATTCATTTGAATTTATTGTAAAGTTTCAAAACGAACTAAAGAATTTAGTTTATTTAGAGAGAGAAAAAAAAAGCTAAAAAGAATTGATTTTGTTTGAATTATTTAGGGTTCCTTTTGCGATGGCAATTGAATAAGGTTGGGTGGACATAGGCTTAGATCGGGTCTAACAATAACGATGTAGTTTGTTTGTTGGGAGAGTGAGAATTGCGTGACAGATTGTACAGCATGGATCAAACACCAAACCTTGTCGGGGAATCAAAGCCTACCAAAGCGACCAAATTGGGTAAAATGAAGAGTAATAGGTTATGATTATTTGGTTTCCACCACTACATTGTTGCAGGGTTAGCCCCCACACACATGTATATGTTATGTGCTACGTTATGTTATGCTGTAGTTGTACTTCACCAACAGAACCTTCTCTTCCTTCTACTACTATAGAGTTTAGATTTTAGACTTTAGACGTAGAAGAAGAGGGAGGGTTTTGAGTTGAGTTGGGTTGGTGGATGAAGAAGAGAATCAAAATGGGATTAGACAGTTGGTTTGTTTGTTTGATATGCCTTACATTATATTACATTACATGTGATTCCCAAGATTTTTGTCTCGAAACTTTCCACACCTATGCCCCACCACGCATTCCATATATCACCATCACTTCTAATATTATTTTATTTTCATTTTCAAATACTAACTTTGCTAATACTTTACGTGTATAGCCAAAAATTATATTATCATATTGTTCGACTTTGCTTTAATTCGCAGACAATTTTCTTCTTCCTTTTTTTTCATTTGCTCGAAACACATTATTTCACTAACTTGAGATAATATAGATCAGCACATTATGGTTAGTTAAGGACAACGAAGAATCAAACCAATAATTTATTTAGTACCAAGAAAAACGAATGATATACTTCCTTTGAAGATCGAATCTTTCTTTTCAATCACATAGAAGTAACGGTTATGTTCTAATTGCTACTGGCTAGACTAGAGAATGGTTTGATAATGTAGTTTTGTTGATGTTGGTAAAAATTAAATTTATATATTTCATAGAATAACAATATGTATGAGAAGAACACAATAAAAAAAATAGTTCAATGGTGTTATTTCAAGTGTATATGAAATGTGTTTGATGCTTAAAGAAATCATTGTCACATTTTATAAGAGAAATAATTTTTACTATACTAATGCAAAAAAGAGTGAAATATCGGTAGAAAGTAATTACGATCAAGAAGAAAGAAAGTATTGCATATATGAGACGTTGATATTTTTGTAATAAAATATAACATTTTGATTATGGATAGAGGAAGAACGACGACATCATGTATTCATGAATATATATGATGACATGTTTAATAAAAAGTGTTATCGTCATAGCATAGGATGATTGTTCAACCTAAAAACTATTATTGTTTCTACTATTTTATTTTTTTCATTTATTTTTTAGTTTCACTGTTCTTTCCTCTTCTTGCTCTCCTTTTCTTCTCTTGTTGGTGTTGCCTTTTTTTGTTTTTGTTGAGAGTAAGTATTTGTTGGGCTCTTTTGCATTTAGTTCATATTTTAAATGCATCATTGAGTCTATAATGCATCATTTAGTTCATTGCACCACTTTTATTTCATGTCACTTGAAGACTAATATGAAATATAGCCTAAATTTTGTGAAAATAAGAAATATTAACTAATAATGACAAATTAATCAACATTAAAAAATGAGTTTTCCTTAATAAATTAGGACACACCTTGATTAGAAAAGTGAAACTAATAATCATTGAAATGTCACATACATATAACACCTAGCTATGGATTGAAGTTTGACTAACAAAGCTCATATAACTTATGAGTATTAGAGAGAGTGGAGGAGTTTTTATAGTTTGCACAAAAAAAAAAATATATTTGCACAGTAAAAGTGGGTAATTTTAGGTGTTTGTGTGTTAATTACTTAAATGGAAGAAAGGTGGGGCTTGAAATTAAGGAGCATCTTATGTGAGTTTCTTAGAAATTATACCATATGGATATGGATTGTGATTTGTCCAACCTCAAATCAATGATTCAATTTATTAAAGTATGGAGGATTGGTTGGAGGACATAATTCTTCATGTTGGAGCAAACTTGTTTGCACAAACATGTGTATGAAGAAATAACTACTAATGTAGAATTCCATTTTACCCTTATTCCACTAAGTTCACACAATTATTGACAATGTTAAAGTTGGTGAATTTGAAGGCAAATAATGGATGCATTGATATAAGCTTTATGAAATTACTTTAGTTGTTGAAAGACATGCTTTTAGAAGGAAATAAGTTACTCAATAGTAATTATGCAATGAAGAAGATACTTTGTTAGATTGGCACGGAGTATAAAAGGATAGATGCATGCTCTAATGATTTCATATCATACAAAAAAAAAGTTTGAAGAGTTCAAAAGATGTCTGAAGTGTGGCTTATCACGTTACAAAGTGAAAGATAGTGAACAAGATGATAGTGATGCATGTGGAAAGGAGGGTCCTTCTATTGTGTCCATTATGCATGTGGAAAGGAGGGTCCTTCTATTGTGTCCATTTGATATCTTTCAATAATTTCAGGGATCAAGCATTCTTTTGCAAACCCAAATGAAACTAAAAACCTTAGAAGACATGCCAAAAATAGGAAATGTGATGGATTGCTTCATCATCCACCCAATTTTTTATGGAATGAAAGAACTTTGATAATGAGTTTCTCAAGTTTAGAAGTGACTCAAGACACTTTAGACTTGGACTAACTACAAATGAAATGAATTTGTTCGGTGGTCCCTTTTACTAGTTATTTACAACTCACCTCCAACATTATGCATGAAACGTGAGTACATTATATTTTTCATGATGATCTTTGATAGGAATTGAAATACTAGATGGTTTTGCAAATGATATTTTCTAAATGCATGTTATGTTATTTTGTACTATTGGATTGTCATGCATGCATAATCTTGGCGGGTTATAATGTTAAGGGTCATAAATCTTATCTTGTTTGTAAAGAAAAGACAAATTGTGAGCACTTGAAACATGGGTGGAAGACAATATATCTTTAACATCAAAAATTGTTTAAAAAATTTTATTATTATGTAGATTTAGAAAAACTTTTGATGGACACAAGAGAATGAGGATCCACCTACTCCTTTAAATGGTGTTCAAGTTTATGAAAAAGTTAAGAACATATTGATGTTGAAAAAAAAAAAACACCAGAAGAGGAATATAGAAGAACATGTTCTTTGATTTACCCTATTGGTGTAAGTTAAATGTTAAACATTGTATGAATATAATGAATGTGGAAAAAAATGTATATAATAACTTAATTAGAACAGTTCTTAACATTAAAGGGATGATAAAGAATGGTCTGAATGCTTATTTGGATTTAATTAAGATGAATATGGGAGAGTATTTAGCACCAACATAGGTAGGTGGATGCAACTATTTGTCCCTAACATGTTATACATTTTGAAAAAAGAGAAAACCAAGTTTTATGAATGTCATAAGATTGTAAAAGTACCATAAGGATACTCTTCCAATGTTAAGAGCATTATATATATACAAGATTTGAAACTAGTTGGATTAAAGTCTCATGATTATCATGTATTGATGCAACAATTACTACATGTGGCTATTGGTTGAATATTACCAAAAAATGTTAGAATACAATATAAATAGATTAAGTTCATTCTTCAATTTGATTGTAGTAAATTCATTGACCCACAAAATGTGGATGAACTTGAATAAGAAATTATTGTTATCACCTATTTGCTAGCCGTGAGAGGACACCGTTGATGAATGACGATAACACGGATGTGGCCTTTAGACCAAATACTGAATGTTTTAACGGCTATCTCAATATAGTAGTTGTGAGAATATTTCTATACAAATTTCATCATGGAAGCATGTGGCAAAGGTGAAGAGGAACATCAAATGGTATGATATATTAGTAAAATTTATAATCATTGTGCTATATTGTAATTACTATATTAAATATATGTTTTGATTATTGTTAATAATTTCTACTTTGTTGTTGCACAAATCCATTATAATATTTCCAATGTTGGGATGAGATTGAAGATTCTTTCTTCAATCACAAAGAAATGACATCAGTTTAAGTCTAAACTAAGGACAACCTATGTTTTTGTTGCAAGGATAGATGAAAATCCTTGTACCAAATACACTATGATTTATGAAGAAATTTGCACAAAATTTGTCAAAAACCATCGGAAAGAAAAATGGGAGGTTAATATGATTGAGTTTGTTTTGTATATAATGTTATACTTGTCATTATTATTAACTAAAGTTGGTGGTTACAAGTTGTGAGAAAGAAAACTCATGTTATTCAAGCTCATATCAAACTAATGAGTTATGATGACAGAAAAGTAGACAACACAAAGCTTATCTTCTAAGTTTTAGATGTACTTATATAAGAAACATATATACTGTTACGTGTTAGTTTATGTCGCATGATTCTCTTGTCAAGTGAAATACATGTAACACTTTTACATTCTTATGAACATATATTAACTATTGTCATTAGATGATTCATACACCTGGTTAAGTTTGTGTTGCCAAAGTACATATAACCCTTTTACATTCTCATGAAGATATATGAATTATTGTTATTGGATGATCCAAACACCTTGGTTAAGTTCGTGTTGCCGAAACAAGTGTAGGGATTCCATCTTATTTTAGAACACCCTCATGTTATATCTTAGGAGAAATTTAATTATAATGACATCTTATTGAAAGATATAGATAATTAAAATTTTAAAAATAAAATACATTTTTATCTATCTTGAAAATCCAATTATAATGCATAAAAAGCAAATATACAATTTAATCTTAAATAAGAAATAAAATTAGAAGTCATTGCTTAATAAACTTTACTTTTGCACTATGTTTAGATATAAAGAAAAATAATAATAAACTCTTATTTTGATTTTTGAAGGTGTGAAACGTTTTTATAATAATTTTTTAAAATAAAGATATACAAAAATCTAAAAAATGAAAATTTGTGAAACCTTGTTATAATAATATTTTAAAATAAAGATGTAAAGAATATAGAAGACAAAATTTGTTGGTCGTGTTAATTCAATCATATTTTTGTTAGGCAATAGCAATAAATTATAAAGTTTAGTAACTATAATGATGGTAACCTACATGCTTTAAAGATTAAAATATCAGTGATATTTGACAATTTTTGATTTAAAAAGTCAGTACGTGTGTAACTAAGTTATATTTTATTATTTGTATATATAAAAAATTGATAAAAAAATGTTGTGAATGATTATTCTTTTGTTTATAATAAATATAAGAAAAAATAAATAAACGTGTTTATGTTAAATGAATTTTTAAATATAATAGTAAGTAAATATATTCATGGATTTACCATTTCAAACACCTTTTCTTTTTTTTCTTTTTTTGTGTGAGATAAGAGAGAGAGAGAGAGAGAAAATTACGTATGTTTGATCATATTATTTTACCCCTCTCCCTATTTTTCTATTCACGATCCAGTGACAAAAAGATTATATTCTCTTGTTTCTCTTTTCCTACTTGTCTTGTTTAATTTTCTCTTAAATCAAAGATTCAGATTTGAAACTTTCTAGAAACACCTTATTGTCAACGTTATGGCTAACATTTGACCTAAAATTTGTTCCATACCCAAAATTAGAGAATGCAGATGGTGTCAACTAAAATGAACTGAAAAAAAAAATTGTAGTTGTAGATTTTTTTATTAATTAATTAGAAAGAATAAAATAATTACTCTTACAAAAATAATATTCTTTTATAAACAAAATTTGTGAAAAAAATTAACAAAATATATTCCTGAAGCTAGATACTTACACGTAATATTTTTAATATTTCATATCAAACACACAAGAAAACTAATATTACTGTCAAAATAGAAAATAAAACTTTTTCCGCTAAATATTTAAATGTTCCTTATTCTATTTGGTAGGATTATTAATCTTCAATTTTTATCCTTACATATCACTATAATTAATTAATTAAGTTGTTTATGTGTGTGTAATTATATGAAATATGTTACATTTAAAGCTTAATACAAATAAATAAAACATATCTAAGGACTCCAAAAATAGAAGAAATTTTAAAATTTAGAGATTAAAATTACGGATTACAAATTTAAGGGGATCAAAATTGCAATTCACTCTTAAATTTTTGTAAAATGAAACTTACTAAATATAACGGTATTAATATTAATTTGAAACGTTAAAGTTGTTAATAATTTGAGAGCACGTAATTAAATTCAAATACAAAACTTCTTTACAGTCCCTACATTGGCATTGATTAAATAATGAAGTTTTATGTTTTCACCATAGCAAATATAGCAGCATCTCACACCAGAACATTGAATAGGTTAGTTAGGATGAGGGATGAGGAAAGAAAAATGTGGAAGCAAATATAGGATTCTAAATCCAGTACTATACTATTGCTTTCAAGATCAATAATGATATAGGATTCGCTCTCCTGCACTAAATCTTCTCATTAATTAGTGTAACAAAAAACACTGTTCATAAATCATCCATCAAGTGGTTTCGATGACTTTAATGAATGTATGTTGATGCTTTTTGAACATCAATGGCAGCAAATGCTGAGGAAAACCTAAAAGTTTTGGTCCCCTATTCCATGGAAGAGTGCATGTGAAGATGCATGAGAAAGGAGGACCCCCCTTTCTCCTCCTTTTCTCACTAGGGTTTGCTGATCTGAGCTTGCGTCTGCCTAGGTTTAACCTAAAAATAACACCTTTTATAACCGTTGACCTTTAGTCTTCATTGTCTATTACTCATCATTAATTCTTAATAATCAAAACTTAATTATCAATAAGACTGTGTTTAGTCAAACGATTACTCTTCCTAACGTGGTAAACCAATCATTCTTATTAAGAGAATAATTTGCTATCAATATTTGACTCTGTCTTAAGTATAATTGTGTTTGAAAAATAAACAAGCTAATTTTAATTTGTGTTTATTTACTTAAAAATAATTACTATTTGTTTTAAAAAATGAAAAATAATGACAGAAAAAGTAAACTTCTAAATTAAACATATTAAAATATTCATTTACTTGCTTACTGGAGGTTTAATCTGTCAGCTCAATTAATAATATAACCAAAATAAATTATATAACTGGGATCAATTTCATCTTATTGGAATGATCATATTTTATAGAATTGAGTTAGATATATTCAAATTTTAAAATAAATACTAAGATTTATCTTAATGATCGATGTTCAATCCATTAATGCGCGAAATATTCGTTCGTAAATACTAAAGGTAAGTTAAAAATTTGTATTAGTCAAGTAATTAATGATATCATCAAATAAATGGAAAACTCTCAATTTACAAATAGTAATATCTTTACACTCAAATTATAAGATTTTTAAAGTGATTTTTAAGGATACAATTATTTACGAAGTAGAATTATAATTTTAATTCTATCATATTAAATATAATTAAGGTTTAAATTAAAAAATGAAAGACGTCACTATTACATACAACTGTGGCCAAGTTAACAACACAGAAGGCAAAATGATTAAATGTCATCAAGAAATTGTCATAATAATAGACAAACGATAATGGTTTATGAAATATGAAAGAAATAAAATATAGCATTAATTTATACATAGACATGATTAATCTTTAAAGTTTACTAGATGTAATATATTGTTTAAAAAAAATAGAACCATAATTCAAACTAAAGCTCTTATATACAACACATTTTGCAGATCCTCGGATATTTTTAGTTAAAATACAAATTAAAATAATAAAGCAAACTTCGTCTCTTTGAACATACGTTTTTGGTTAAACAAAAATACGAGAATATAAAACATAAAAAAAAAAAAATGCTTTGTCAAGGATTTTGGCTGAAATACCTTTCAGTCCATCTTTTATTGTTTATCCTTTTACTTTCTATTTATTCGATAAAGCACAATCGAAATGAAACAAAAATAAACGCGTGAACATATTTTACACATGAAACCAAAATGTTGCCATATGCATGAATACTAACAGGTCCTTTCTTTGAAAAGAAAAAGGCTTAAATTAATGTTTATTGAGTTTAAAATGTTGTATAACTTAGTCAATGAATTTGTGTAAAGAGGTACATATTTTATCATGAATGTTTTTCTTATGAATGAAGCAAATTTATAATAGCTAGTGGAATTAGATTTAGTTAACTCACAAGACAATTTTAGGTGATACACAAGTGATTTATTTTAAACAACATCTTAGATTACATGAAAAATAAAAGTACTAAGAAAAAAAAAAAGAAACTTCTTTACGAGATAAATGGATGAAATTTGAATATGGTATCTCTAGGGAAAAAAACCTATAAGATGGTGACAAGAAAATAAAAGATAAAGTCAATCTCGATTCTTTTTTAGAATATTCTTGATCTATGTAGTGAATAAAGATTTATGTTTTCCACGTAGCTGATTTGCGACAGAATTATATTCTTGTGTGAAAATCATTTCCGTCACTAATATGCATCTAACTTTCTGGGATCTTTCGACAAAATAACAAGCATGGACGATGGGCAATGAGTTATCAAGAGCAAGAACAATGAATGATGAACATTCCACCATGCTTCCATGAAAATTTGTATAAATTGGTATGAACATTTGACTCTGAAATTGAAAAAATGGGATAAAAGAAAAACAAATTTGCATTGATTCATTCGTAGTCTTGGTCTTGGTCGTGAAGCGTGGCCATAATGAAGGGGAGAAAAGAGGGAGAAGACATTAGAAGATTTAGGTGAATTGGCCCACTAGTTAGTGCCTTTTCACTTTATCGTTTTCTCGCATGTGCCCCGTTTTTTCTCCCTTCACCATCAATACCTTCATGCCATCTATCTCATACCATGAAGAAAAAAAAAACACAACATTATGCGCAAATGTTGAATCGAACCATGTAAAAAAAAATTTAGTTTTTTTTTTTTTTTTCACTTCTAGAGAGTCAATACCACTTTACGCAATTTCTCATTGCGCGTTTTCAATCATCATCATCGTGTTTGAAGAAATGGTGCGATATCCATTTTTGGTTGCCAATCCAAAAAAAATCAATCACCCAATAAAGAAAAATGTAGAATTTCGATGATTCAAAGAAAAGGGTATGGGAATATTATAATCGCCGTTCACGTTTTTACATGTTTGTCTTGTTATTGAGATTAGAAGAGTGTTTAGAAAGTATGTTTGTTGAAGGAGATTAAGAGACATAGTTATCCTATTGCATGCGTTGAAACGCATGTAAAGAGGGAATTAAATAGACATTAAAAAGTTTTGAAATTTGTTTATCGGAAAGGAAAGATGAGTGGATGATGATGATGATGATGGATGGGCATGGGTGAGATGCATGAATGAGAAGAAGATGGTATGGGATGGGCATGGGAAGCAAATCTTAAAAGGGAATCAAAAGAAATTGGCCTCTCTTTGCCACCACTCTCCCCCACCTGCCCAAGATATGGTAAGCGCCACATGATTTCACACCCAGGGGAAAATAAAAGGCACCATTGCTGACCTCACCTGTATCTCTTCAAGGGATTTTTGTGGCCCCACCAACACACCTTTCTCTCTCTCCTCCTCTTTCCTCTTTTGCCTTCTTCCTACTTTCTACTTTCACCTCCATTTTCTCTCTCTCTCTCTCACTCTCTCTCCCTTCTATAATACATATATATAAATAAACCTCACTCCACCCCTGTCTCAACCCTCAACAACCCAAAAATATTCACTAAGATTTATTTCTTTTTTTTATTCCTTCATTGTTTCTTCCTACTCTTTATCTTATAATTTCCCATTGCTTCCCCGGTAATTCAAGATCAACTTGGAAAATTTGCAAGATTTGGGATGAAATCTGGTCGGATCTTGCTTTGTGGGATGTGGATTTTGGTGGGTCTTATTTCAATACAAAGCTCTTTCTCTCCATCTCCATCCCCATCTTCTTCCCTTCTCATCTTCCTCCCATAACACCAACCAAAAACCACCACTCCTTTCTTGCTTCTTCCTTTCTTCCTCACTTCACCATCTTCAGTCCCTTTCCACAAATGGGGATGGCTGCGGAGTCACAGTTTCATGTCTTGGCTGTGGATGACAGCATCATCGATAGGAAACTCATTGAGAGGCTCCTCAGAACCTCTTCCTACCAAGGTGCTTTCTTTAGGCCAACATCTTTGGAAAAATTGAATTTTGTTTGGCTCTTGTTTACCATGTTGTCTGATAAGAAGGACCCTTTTATTTTCAATGGCAGTTACTACAGTTGATTCTGGTAGCAAGGCTTTGGAGTTTCTGGGGTTGCGTGAGAATGATAAGACCAACCCAAATACGCCATCTGTTTCGCCCAACAACAATCATCAGGTATTTTTTTTTTTTTTGTTAGAATGCATAAAGGTGTTGCAATTTAAATTCAATCAAGTTGAATTTTTTTAGCCATGGATCAGTCTCTTTTTGCGGGGTTCTGAGATTGTTTTGGAATTTTGTGTCTTTGTAGGAGGTGGAGGTGAATCTTGTTATAACAGATTACTGTATGCCTGGCATGACAGGCTATGACTTGCTTAAGAAAATCAAGGTATGCTTGGTTTCTATTCCTGTCTCATCTCTCTTTTAACCATTATATTCCCCACTTTTCTTCTCAGTTTTTGTGGCCAAGATTGTTTTTCCTTTATGCATAGAGGACTTTCCATTTTGAAAGTGTGCATTCATTCCGATTTGATGTTGTTGGTTAAAGTTGTCAAGTTGAACTAGTTTCATTTCACCACCACAAAAAAGAAAATAATCAAGTATAATAATAATAATCTCTTGGAATAATTCTGCAATCTGCTTTTTAGTTTTCCACCCAAAACAAATCAGGTTCAATATCTGATCGAAAGATTTTTCTTTTCGTAAAGGCTCCTGCTTTAGTAGCTGTATTTGATTTTAGTGAAAAATCGTTTGAGAAGAATCTATGAAAACTATGTGCTCACTTCACTTATTCCACCTGGAACCAACAGGGTCTAAAACTTATATGGGATTCTCTCTGATATTTCAGGAATCTTCATCTTTGAGAAACATACCGGTGGTGATTATGTCATCTGAGAATGTGCCTTCAAGGATTAGCAGGTGAGAAGAAGAAATATTGCATCACTTTTTTCTTTTTTCTTTTTTTTTTCCTATGAACATGTTTTTGAAGTGAAATTCTTATGATTATCTGCAACTGACAACTACAGATGCTTGGAGGAAGGAGCAGAAGAATTTTTCTTGAAGCCTGTGAGGCTGTCAGATTTGAACAAGCTTAAACCCCACATGAAGAAGACCAAGTTGAAAGACGAAAAGCAAGGAACAGCAGAAAAGATTGAAAACTCAGAAGTTCTACAGCAACAAGCACCAAAAGAGCAAGGTCCTGAGGCAGAGTCAGAGTCACATCCACAACCAACTATAGAACAACAGCAACAATCACTACAACAAGCCAACAATAACAAGAGGAAGACCATGGAACAGGGGCTTTCACCTGAGACTGACAGAACAAGACCAAGATACAGTGGCATAGCCACTGTGGTATGATCAAAAAATTACTGCCAAATAGTTTTCTTCAATTTCAAAATGTAATTCCCATATAACTTTTTTTTTCTTTTTTAAAAAATTAACTTCACTGTTGGTTAATATAGGCTCTATAGGACCTTAGTAGAGTTGTTTTCCTGTACACATATTCCTGGAAATATTTCCTTCCAATTTTGCTTATGAAAATGAAAAAAAAAATATTTATTGAATTGAGTAAGAAATCGGATACCAAATTTAAAGTCTTCTGCATGAATTATGATTACTTCCGTGATACCAACCAACACACTTGAATTATTCTTTGATTCTTTGATTGAAACCTGTTAACAAGCCCACAAAGACAACTGATTCTGATAAAGCAAAATACAAATTATGAACAGAACAAGTTTTCTTTGTGGTACAAATGGTATCAATGAAAAGGGGGTAGTTAATTATTTAAACATTGTTTTTATTGTTACTTAATTCTCATTTCTTATTCTCTTATTTACCTGTCTAACGGGTTAAAAATATTATTTTCCAAGTATGTACTAAATTTTGTCTTTTGAAAAATATTTCTTCCTAATCACTCCTTTCGAACAACTGCGTAACAACAGTTTTTAATAATAAAATATTATAATTAAATATAAAAATAAATGTGAATATATTTTTAAAAAATAAATAATAATAATAATAATATATTTGATTGTATATTAAACATATAAAATAATAGAGAATCAAAATATTATAATTCGTTCGTCTTTCGTATTAAGTATAAACCTGCTTCAGAAATTGGTGGTAATATAATTTTGGGTGTATTTATTTAAACAAAGAACTTAAAAATGTTTATTTAATGAGTTAATTAAACAATTATCTTAATAGATCTTTCCAAAAATATGTAAAATATATTAAAAAGAGTTACATTATTTCCGTATATACAGAATTATATACGGATTTACATATAAATTTATAAAATTAATAATCAAACAGATAATTGTATTTCAGGTTATAAGTACCTATATTTTAATGCGGAAATACATTTTAGTTTAACTCTGTGTTTATAAGTCATGCATAAATTTTAAGTCAATAATAAAATAAATGAATGATAATATTTTAAAATTGGTTTTGTTATTATTTGACTATTTATGTTATTGTGAATATTATTATTAAGATTTTTGGACATGATTTTTGTATGTAAATTTTAATATTGAACTTGTTAATGAAAAGATAATCATATTTTTTCTAAATATAATTCCACTTTATTTGAGATTCTTTGTTTTAAAATAGTCACTTAGTAGTGAACTTTTTATTTATATTTTTCATGTTTGCTCGGTACTTTTATCTACTCTCTTTTTACTATTTATAACCTAATTATTTCTAATAATGTATATTTTTTTCTATAATTTCCTATTCTTTAAAATATTTATACTCTTACTTTATCATTTAATTATTTAATTTTACTTTTACTTTTCTTTTCTTATGTCAAATATAGTAAATAAATTTAAGTTCAATTTTATTTAATTTTGAATTTGAAATGTTCATACAGTATTTACCAAGGAATTGTTAATTTAAAAGAATGGGTGGAAAAATAAAGAGCGAGTTTTTAACATTCAAATTTGTGATTGTTCTAAATAATTGTAATTGCATATAAATCACGTTTAAATTGTGATGTTCTAAATAATTTTTATTTTTTTTTACATTCAAATTTTGAATCTCAAATCAAATACAATTGTTTTTTAACATTTTCTTCTATTGTTTTAAGGTTACTTATATCTCTTTCTTATTTTTCATCTCTTATTTACTAAACTGAGGGAAAATTGATATTATTTTATACTTTATTTACCAAACAGAAAATTATTACCATTCTCTTTCTCTTTAAGGTTAAGTTGTTTTCAAGTTAGAGGAAATCTAATTTTAAGATGATTTGGATATTAATTAAATATTTATTAATAAGTTTTTATGTGAAAACTTATATTATAAATTAAATCATCCAATTAATTATAATGATTTGAAAGTTTTATTTTAATAAAATATAATTAAAATTATTATTTAAATAGACTAGAAGAAACTTAAAAGAGTTATAAAGTAATTTTATAAAATCAGAAAGATTTTGTGCATTAAAAAAAGGCTTTCTCATGGATCAAATAGATACACCATGTTCTACCAGTTCTTATAATTTATTTATTTATTTTCCATTTAATTAATGGTTGAAAAAATTACGAGTTTTAATTTATTTTTTTCTATTTAAATAATATTTTTTCTATTGCTTTTAAAAAACTAATACTTTAGTATGTTTTCCTCTCTACAATTAAAATTCATAATAAATGTATTTTAAATGCATAAATTATATATTAAATTTATAACTAATAGTTTGAATAATAATACAATACTTTTAGTTGCATGTACAATTCTAATATTTAAAATAGTTTTACATTGCTGATAATGTAATATCATGTGTTTAGGTGATAATATAAGTGAGTGAAGTTAATTAACAAGAGGAATCTTAACATTTTGAAACTTTAATTTATTTAATTATAAAATTATAAGTTTAGTGTAGTGTATATATTTTATATGAGTTAAACATGTTTTTCTTTGACATTTTGAACTTTAAATATAATATGAAAAACTTATATAAAATAGATGGTTGAGTTTAATGTTAAGGAGTTGTCACAAAACTTTATCTTTTTTCTTATTTTTTTCATTCTCTTTTTTATATTTTAAGATGATAAATAAATAAGTCAGAAGTTTGCTTTAATGTTGTGATCAATTAATCTCATCATTTTGAGTTTTGCTTAGTTTTTCATATTTCAAGATAATAAATAGATAAATCAATATCTTCATCTTAAATGTTATGGTGACTCAGTTGAGTTTTCATTTTGAATTTGTTTACTTCTTTTATGTTTTCACATTTCAAGACAATAAATAAATAAATCAAAGTCTCCATTGAATATTGTGATGAATCAAAATATCTTTATTGAATATTGTCTTATTTCTTTTATATTTTTCACATTTCAATACAATAAATAGATAAATCAGAGTCTCTATCTTGAGAATTGTAATGAATCAGATTCTTCATTTTAAGTGTTGTTTTAGGTAAGTTCATCTTTCATCTACTCTATTAAATCTCTATTATTTCCTTCACATAGTTTTATATGTTTAGTAAGGGATAAATCAAAGTCTCCATCTTAACTGTTGTCTTATTTACTATTCCATCTCCTCTATTCAATTTTCAATGAAATTTTATGTTTTCCATATTTCAAGATAATAAGAGAGAAATCAAAGTCTCTATCTTAGGTGTTGACTTAAATGAAGTTAATCTTTTTATTTTCTCTATTCAATTTTCATATTTATCTTTACTAAACTAAACATGCATGTTGACTTTTAAGTGATCAAGAGTCTTTGTGATATTTGACTTCACTTGTTTCTCAATTTCTAATTTCCTTAGTTTTTAACTTGTATGTTTGCCATTTTTTATTAATAAAAGTTTAAACAATTGAGATTGAAAGAACTATATTCATTTTTACATGCACTTAAATAAAAATTTGAAGATTTTGAAGTAATTTGATTTTGTGGTTGTTTTTTAACTATTAGTTAACAAGAGGATGTTGTTCATTGAATAGTTATGGTATGTTTGAAAACCATCAATCTATAGTTGATACTGTATAGAATTATAGATTAAGTAAATAATTAGGTTTTAGGTTACAAATACCCAGGTTTTGATGACGAAATATATATTTTAGTTTAATCATATGTTTGTAAATTATGCATAAATTTTAAGTCAATGATATAAAAGATGAATGATGATATCTTAGAATTGATTTTGGTATTATTTGATTATTTATGTCATTGCATACTTTAGTTGGATTTTTGACATGGTTTTGAATTACAAATTTTAATCTTGAACTTGTCAGATTAAACTATAATTGATTCATAGAAAATGAAATACATTAGATAATTTAATTAATATCTTCTAATTATGTTAGACATAAATAAATTGATACAAATAATGTCACTTTTTAATCAATTTGCTTAAAGATAGGTAATGAAAAATAACCATACTTTGCTTACATATAATATAAATATTAAATCATAAAATATATAAATGAAATATTTAAGCTTTTATTAATAATCTAACTCATAAAATAAGTATATCATATAATGAAAAATCGATAAAGAAAAAAGGCACTAAAAATCAACTGTGAGACAATTATAAATATGTACTAAAATATATCATAAATGTTAAACTTATCTATTTGAAGTTAATATTATCATATAAAATTCAGTTATCCAATATTAAAAGTGAGATTATCTGTTTTATTTTTTAATAACTTTAATAGCTAATGAATATGTTTAATATAAATGTATATAATGTTAAAAAAATTAGCTATTTCTATTAATTTAACTTTTTGTGTGTGATAATGGATTTTCATGTTTTGACCCTACAAATGAGAATAAGTGATGGAATCTAAATTGTTTGAAGATGCAACAATCCTAAGTTTTTTAATTTACGTGATTGTACCGTTAACTGTTAGGCATTTTTTTTTTTTTCATAGATCTTAAATGTCATTATCTAATATCTAACTAAGAAAAGAATGTTGTGGTCAATAGGCTAAGACCATTCTACCATTATTTGTCTAAAAAGACAAGACTTCATATTTATTTTTTAACACAGCATAATTTTACTCTTCAAAGATGTGCCATAAGAAAACAAACACAACGGACAATTTTTAAACTTTATATTAAGTATATATTGAATTATTATTTTTATTCTAAAATATTATCAAACTGGGAAATGTCTACTATAGATAAAAGTATTATTTTTCCTTCCTATATTTTAATACTGGACTTAACCTTAATTTTAAAAGAAGATGTTTGGTTAAAGAAACCGGAACCATTAAAAGAAATTAATTACCTTCTCATATTTATTATTTTTCAAAATTTGTTATTAAAATTATTAATTGTCTATATACATTAATTATGATTTTTGTTATGTATAAATTAAAATTATTAATTTCTTATTCTCTAAAACACTTTTGTTTTATCATTTTCTTTCAAATATTAGTAAATAAATTTAAGTTCAATTTTATTTAATTTTAGATTTTCAATGTTGACACACTATTTACCAAAGATATTTTTAATTAAAAATAAATAGAGGAAAAAAATAAAAAGCACGTCTTGAACAAAGATTATACAGCACAGAGATTATACAGAATTAATGTTTGGTTTCAAGTGATATTTTTAATATGAATTTATAATTCCCGATTTAAAATGTTGTTCTAAATAAATGATAATTTTTTTACATTTAAAATTTTAAATATTACTCACCACTTTCTTCATTTATTTACTAATTTATTATTCTTTAATTTTTCCTTTTTTTTTGTTCTCACTAAATCTTATCTTCTTCTTTTTCAATTTTATGTTTTTTATATTTTAAGATAAAAAATAATAAATCAAAGTCTTCATCTTGGATATTGTCATAACTTAGAATCTCTATTCTAAATTTTCTCTTATTTTATCTATGTTTTTCACACTTCAAAACAATAGATAGATAAATCAGAGTCTTCTTCTTCTTAAGTGTCACGAACTTATGGTGACTCACTCAGAATCTTCATTTTAAATTTGTCATAGTCTTTTAATATTTTCAGGGCAATAAATTGATAAATCAAAGTCTCCATCTTGGGTATTGTAATAACAATCTCCATTTTGAATTTTGTCTGATTTCATTTATGTTTTTCACACTTCAAGACAATAGATAGATAAATCAGAGTCTTCTTCTTAAGTGTCATGAACTTATGGTGACTCACTCAGAGACTTCATTTTTTGAATTTGTCATAGTCTTTTAACATTTCTAAGACAATAAATTGATAAATCAGAGCCTCCATCTTGAGTATTGTAATAACTCAAAGTCCCCATTTTGAATTTTGTCTAATTTCATTTATGTTTTTCACACTTCAAGGCAATAGATAGATAAATCAGAGTCTTCCTCTTAAGTTTCACTAACTTATGGTGACTCACTCAAAGACTTCATTTTAAATTTGTCATAATATTTCAACATTTCAAGACAATAAATTAATAAATCAAAGTTTCTATCTTGGGTATTGTAATAACTCAGTCCCCATTTTGAATTTTGTCTTATTTCATTTATGTTCCTCACACTTCAAGGCAATAGATAGATAAATCATAGTCTTCTTCTTACATGTCACGAACTTATGGTGACTCACTCAGAGACTTCATTTTGAATTTGTCATAGTCTTTTAACATTTCAAGACAATAAATTGATAAATCAGAGTTTCCATCTTGGGTATTGTAATAACTCAGAGTCCCCATTTTGAATTTTGTCTTATTTCATTTATGTTTTTCACACTTCAAGATAATAGATAGATAAATCAGAGTTTTCTTCTTAAGTATCAAGAACTTAAGATAACTCACTCAAAGTCTTTATTTTGAATTTGTCTTAGTTTTCTAACATTTAAAGACAATAAATTGATAAATCAATGTTACTATCTTTAGAGTTGTGATAAATCAAAGTTTCAATCTTTCAATCTTAAGTGTTTTGAAGAATCAGAATATTTGGTAAGTTTATTTTTCATCTTTTCTATTCAATCTTCATCTTTCTCTGCATAAAACTATATGAAACTAAAGTGTTACTGAATTATCTCTTTATCTTTATGAAACTAGACATGCATGTTGAATTTGAAGTGATCAAAGAGAGTTTTGAATATTTTTGACTTCACTTCCTTCTCAATTTCAAATTTTCTTAGTTTTTAATTTGCATATTTGTGATTTTTTATTAATAACTTATGAAAGGTTGAACATTCATTATTATATATACTGGAATGAAAGTTTTGGAGATTTTGAAGTTATTTAATTTTGTTGGTGTTCTTGAACTCTTAGTTAACAATAAGATGTTGATGTTGTTGACTGATGAATTGTTATATGTTTAAAAATCATCAAACTGTGGTTGTGACTGTATAAAATTATAAATTGAATAAATAATTGAATATTAGCTTACAAATGTTATGTTTATATGAGGAAACATATTTTAGTTTAATTTTGTATTTACGAGTTTAAATAATGTGAAATGAATGATGATATTTTAAAATTAATTTTGATATTATTTGATTATTTATGTCGTTGTATATATTAGTTAGATTTTTAGACATGGTTTTAGAATATAGATTTTCTTAAACTTATGAAAATAAAATGTGACTGATTTATGTAAAATGAAATACACTATATAATCTAATTAATATGTTTTAAATGTATTGATGATCTATACGTATATATCATTCAAAACATAGATCGATTGATACAAATAATTTTAAATGGGAATTTGTTTGTTCAAAGATAGTTAATAAAAATATAATTATATTTCACTTAAATATAATGTAAATATTGAATCATAAAATATGTGAATAAAATATTTAAACCTCTATTTATAATCTAAATCATAAACATGAATAATGATAAAAAAATTAATAAAAACTACTAAAAAATTTAAACTATAATTAAAATAAAACATTCAGACAATTCAATAGTTATGTATATACTAAAATATGTAATAAATGTTAAACTTATATATTTTATTTTATATTTTCTAAAAGTCGAATTGTTTAACTGAATTTATTTTATTTATAATTAGACTAAATTTAACTTTAAAAAAATAATGGGAATAAAAATGTGATTAAAGGTTGAAGTAACCCACTAAACTCGACTACTTAAATGAGAGAGAGAGAAATAGACGAACTCGATCCTATTATATACATACAAATATATAATTATTTTGTATAAATGCTCTTTTTATTGATCACAATTCCCAGAATCACAGGTATAGATAATTCCTTACTCTATTTAACATTTTTTTTGTCATATTTAGAAACTTTTAAGCCATTTATTTTAATTTGAACTCATTTTTTATTTAAATAAAAGCGCTTTAAACTATTTAAATAAAATGCATTTCTCATTTATTTTATTGTATTTTTTTGGTTTTCATTTTGGAAGTAATAAAGAAAGAGAACTAAACTTCTAGTGATAAAAAACACAGCCCAAAAACCCTTTATTAAAAGTCTTGGGCTTTTCAATATTACCTATCTGGTCCATATATAATTAATTAATTAAAAAACAATTATATTCTCATATTTATTATTTTTCAAATTTTGTTATTAAAATTATTAAGTCTATATACATTAATTATAATTTTTGTTATGCATAAATTATTTTTTTTTTATAATTAATTTCTTATTAACTAAAACACTTTTACTTTATCATTTAATCATTTTTTTTTATTTTTTTTTCAAATATTAGTAAATAAATTTTAGTTTAATTTTATTTCATTTTAAATTTTCAGTGTTGATACACTATTTACCAAAGATATTGTTAATTTAAAAAAATGGAGGAAAATTTGGAAAGAACGTCTTGCACAAAGATTATACGAAATTCATGTTTGGTTTCAAGTGATATTTTTAATAAGAATTTATAATTCACGATTTAAATTGTAATTGTTTTAAATAAATGTTAATTTTTTTACATTTAAAATTTTAGAAATTACTCACCACTTTCTTCATTTATTTACTTATTTATTATTTTACATTTTTCTCACCTCATCAAATTTTATTTTTTACCTCATTTTTTTTTATATTTTAATATAATAAATGAATAAATCAAAATCTTGGTATTGGGTATTGTGATAACTCAGAGTCTCCATTCTGAATTTTGTCTTACTTTATTTATATTTTTCACACTTTAAGGCAGGAGATAGATAAGTCATAGTCTTTTTCTTAAGTGTCATGAACTTGTGATGACTCACTCAGAGCCTTTATTTTGAATTTGTCTTAGTTCTTTTAACATTTCAAGGCAATAAATTGGTCAATCATAGTCTCCATTTTAAGAGGTGCAATAGATCAAAGTTTCAATTTTGAGTATTTTGAAGAATCAAGCTTCATCTTGGGTGCAATGGATCAAAGTTTCAATCTTAAGTATTTTGAAGAATCAGGATCTTTAGTAAGTTTATTCTTCATCTCCTCTGTTGAGTCTTCATCTTTCTCTTCAATCTTCATATTTCTCTTAAATGTTGATATTTCTTTTTATAAAACCATATGTTTTTCACATTTCAAGATAATTAAGAATAATCAAAATCTCAAATAAGTTAATTTTTCTTTTTCTTTATTCACTTCTCATTTTTATCTTTGTGGAACTAGATATGTAGATATGTATGTTGATGTTAAAGTGATCAAAAAGTTTTTTTTTTTTTAAATCTTAGTTTTAATTTACATATTTATGATTTTTTATTAATAGCTTATGAAAGGTTGAACAAGAACCATTTCATTATTACACGTAATTGAATGAAAATTTAGAAATTTATAAATAATTTGATTTTATTGATCTTCTTTAACTAACTCTTAGTTAATAATAGGATGTGGTTGACTGATCAGTTGTTATATGTTTGAAAATCATCAAACTACAATTGTAACTGTATAAAATTATAAATTGGATAAATAATTAATAATTAGGTATTAGGCAGTAAATGTTTGGATTTTGATGAGGAAACATACTTTAGTTTTAACTCTCTGTTTATGTATAAATTTTAAGTAACTAATAGGAAGGATGAATGATGATGTTTTAAAATTAATTTTAGTATTATTTGATTATTTATGTGATTGTATATATTAGTTAGATTTTTAGATATGGTTTTGGAATATAAATTTTAATCTTAAACTTATTAAAAGAAAACTGTCAAACTGATCTATTTTATTTTATATTTTCTAAAAGTCGAATAGTTTAACTGAATTTCTTTTATTTATAATTAGACTCAATTTAACTTAAAAAAATAATGGGAATAAAATGTGATTAAAGGTTGAAGTAACCTACTAAACCTGACTACTTAAATGAGCGAGAGAGAAACAACTCGATCCTATTATATACATACAAATATATAATTATTTTGTATAAATGCTCTTTTTATTGATCACAATTCACAGAGTCGATGGTATACTTTTGATAATTCCTTACTTTATTTAACTTTCTTTTATATAATTATAATAGATAAAAAAAAAAAAATACACAGCCCAAAAGAGCCCTTAAAAGTCTTGGGCCTTTCTTTTCAATATTACCTATCTGGTCCATGTATAAAAAATAGTGAAGAAAGAGATATTTTTTATATTTATCTAAAATTTCTCTACTTGAAATTAACTGAGTTTTTGTGACTTGTAAATCTCTCTAAATTTTCAATAAAAGTTTAATTTTGGTCTTCTTTTGTTTGTGTTGTTTTTCCTTATTTTGTGCAACACTTTATCACCATCACACAATTTATTTCATCCAGCGTGTTTAAGGATAAAAAATTTAAATTTTTGTTTTTACTAAAACTTAACATATATTTATACCCTTAACTGTTAGGCATTTTTTTAATTTAAGTGATTGCACCCTTAACTGTTAGGCATTTTTCTTTTCCAAGATCTTAAATGTCATTATCTAATATCTAACCAAGAAAAGAATGTTGTGGTCAAATGCGTTGTTGGTTCTATTACCATTATTTGTCTAAAAAGACAACACTTCATATTTATTTTTTAACACAGTATAAGATGTGAAAACAAACACAACGGACAATTTTTAAACATTATTTTCAGTATATATTGAATTATTATTTTTATTTTAAAATATCAAACTGGGAAATATCTACTTTAGATAAAGGTATTATTTTTTCGTTCCTGTACTTTATGGACTTAACCTTAATTTTAAAAGAAGATGTTTAGTTAAAGAAACCGGAACCATTAAAGAAAATTAATTATATTCGCATATTTATTATTTTCAAAATTTGTTATTAAAATTATTTATTGTCTATATACATTAATTATAATTTTGTTATGTATAAATTAAAATTATTAATTTCTTATTCTCTAAAACACTTTTACTTTATCATTTAATCATTTTTTTTCATTTTTTCTTTCAAATATTAGTAAATAAATTTAAGTTTAATTTTATTTAATTTTATTTAATTTTAAATTTTGAATGTTGATACACTATTTACCAAAGATATTGTTAATTTAAAAAAAATGGAGGAAAAAATGAAAAGCCCCTCTTCGACAGATTATACAGAATTCATGTTTGGTTTCAAGTAATATTTTTAATACGAATTTATAATTCACGATTTAAATAATCGTAATTATTCTAAATAAATGTTAACTTTTTTACATTTAAAACTGTAAACATTACTCACCGCTTTCTTCATTTATTATCTTTAATTTCACATTTTTTTCCTCACCAAATTTTATCTTTTTTCTTATTTTTTTTATGTTTTTTAACATTTTAAGATAATAAATGAATAAATTAAAGCCTTTCATATTGGATACTGTGATAATTCAGAGTCTTTATTTTGAATCTTGTCTTATGTCATTTATGTTTTTCACATTTCAATGTAATAAATAAACAAGTCAGACTTTTCTTCTTATGTGTCATGAATTTACAATGACTCATCCAAAGTCTTTATTTTCAACCTGTCTTAGTTTTTTTAGCATTTTGAGGTAATAAATTGATAAATAAGAGTCTATATTTTGAAGGGTGTGATGAATCAAAATTTTAATCTTGAGTGTTTTGAAGAACCACAAATTTTGGTAAGTTCATTTTTCATCTCCTCTATTCAATCTTCATTTTTCTCTTCAATTTTCATCTTTCTTTTTGATAAAACTATATATTTTTCACATTTCAAGATAATAAGGAATAATCAAAATCTTTATCTTAATATTATCTCAACTAAGTTATCTTTTCATCTTTTTTATTTAGTTCTCATATTTATCTTTATGAACTTGACATGCATGTTGAGGTTGAAGTGATGATCAAAGAGTCTTTTAAATATTTTTGACTTCATTTTTTTTAGTTTTCAATTTGTATGTTTCTTATTTTTTTAGAAGAACTGTATTCATTATTACATTAGTTGAATGAAAATCCAGAGATTTTGAAGTAATTTGATTTTATTGGTGTTCTTGAACTCTTACTTAATAATAGGATGTGGTTGACTGATCAGTTGTTATATGTTTGAAAATCATCAAACTACAATTGTAACTGTATAGAATTATAAATTGGATAAATAATTAATAATTAGGTATTAGGCTGTAAATGTTTGGATTTTGATGAGGAAACATACTTTAGTTTTAACTCTCTGTGTATGTATAAATTTTAAGTAACTAATAGGAAGGATGAATGATGATGTTTTAAAATTATTTTTAGTATTATTTGATTATTTATGTGATTGTATATATTAGTTAGATTTTTAGATATGGTTTTGGAATATAAATTTTAATCTTAAACTTATTAAAAGAAAACTGTCAAACTTATCTGTTTTATTTTATATTTTCTAAAAGTCGAATAGTTTAACTGAATTTCTTTTTATTTATAATTAGACTAAATTTAACTTTAAAAAATAATGGGAATGAAAATGTGATTAAAGGTTGAAGTAACCTACTAAACTTGACTACCTAAATGAGCGAGAGAGAAACGAACTCGATCCTATTATGTACCTACAAATATATAATTATTTTGTATAAATGCTATTTTTAATGATCACAATTCACAGAATCACAGGTATACTTTTGATAATTCCCTACTTTGTTTAACTTTCTTTTATCATATATATATATATATATATATATATATATATATATTTATATATTAATTTATTTATTTATATAAGTTATAATAGATAAAAAACACAGCCCAAAAGACTCTTTAAAGGTCTTGGGCCTTTCTTTTCAATATTACCTATCTGGTCCATAAAAAATAGCGAAGAAAGAGATATTTAGGATGGTAGTTCAAGTCAAATCACATTTACAGTGCTTACCGTGTTCTTTTATCATTTTTCTCATTTTAGTTATTTTCTATTTGTTATGTTTATCTAAAATTCTCTACTTAAAATTAAGTGAGTTTTTGTGACTTGTAAATCTCTAAATTTTCAATAAAAGTTTAATTTTGGTCTTTTTTTTCTTTTGTATTTTCTTATTTTATGCAACACTTTATCACCATCACACAATTTTATTTCATCGTGCTTAAGATAAAAAATTTAAATTTTCTTTTTACAAAAACTTAACATATATTTATTATAACATATTTTAGAACAAAGTAGATGTCAATTAATCTCACAATACATCACGTTAGAGACACGTATCTTATCCCACAATTTTCGTAGTTTTTTTTTTAAATAATTTCAATAGCTTCGTGAAAACATGTTTATCCCATCTAGCACATTCGAGGCGCTCTCATTTTTATCTCTTAATCAAATCCCTCTAAATTTGTTTTTTTTACTAATAAGTAATAATTTTTTTCTTATAGTTTTCTTTTGTATTTCCTTCTTTCATATTTTTTATTTTTAGGGAAAGACGATAATGAACAAGTGGGCCAAAGCGGCGAATGATTAGAACCAGGGATTTGTTTGGAAGGGAGGGGCATAAGCGTAAATTGAAAATCCAAATACGTTAGAAGGACGTGGTGGAATATATGCGTGCACCACTGTAACAAGTGTTTGTAGCGTAAAATTAATCCACGCACACCCAATTCTCTCTTCGTTAACACCTCGCTCTCTCTCTCTCTTTCTCTCTCTCTCCTCGTCACTTTTTCTCCATTGAAGGTCAACTTCAAATCCCTAATCTCTCTCAATTACAACTGCAACTACTTTTCCCTCCAATTTCGCTTCACCACACATGCACCGATTAATCGATTTTCGTCTTTTCTCGCGTTTCTGGATTTTCATCACAGGGTTCCTCATCCTCCAGCTTCCTTCCTTCTCCCGTTTCTGTCTTTCCTTTCATTGATCCCGCCTTTACCACTGCACCTTCCACTTTTTTTTCTATCTTTTTATTTCTCTTTTAGCTTGTTTGTGTCGTTTCGTTAGAGAATTTGGAATATTCGGTTTTCGCATGTCCCTTGTATACTGTTCTTGCGTTTTCCTTTTCAAATTATTGTGGTTCTGCGGGTGAAGTTGTGTGCGAAATTTTACTTGTTTTTCTGTTTTGGTGGTTTTGCAGTGAGACTCTGAAGCACTCAACCGTTATTACTAATCCATTTCCCTAATCCTTTTACCTGTGTTGCTATGTTTTCAGATAGTTCCTAACAGTGTATTTTCGGGAACTTTCGACATGTCGAGTGGATCAGTGCGACGGGTTTCCCGTCAAGATATTCAGCTGGTAAGCTGGGACCTCACTTGTGCTGTGTATTCTGAGGATGAAATGATGTTTCAGTGTTTACATGAGTAACTTGTTGTCTAGGGCAAACTTGTTTAGCGATTGTAAACGCTTGGTCACTTGTTATTCGTATAAATAAGGTTTTAATTGCAGTCGCGGTTGCCGTTTGGTCTTGTTGATGTTGTGGAAAATTGTAGATAACTGTTGTTGCAGACACTCCAAAGACCTTAACTTTGCGGCAAAATTGCAGTCATGGACTCTTTTTTGAAACCTTGGTGTGAATATGCCATAAAATTTGTGTTCATGTTTTTTTATTCACTTTTGCTTTTGCATGTAATATTTTGTTGATCGTGAGAACAGAGATTAAAGTTTCTTTTCATGCTTTATTGTTACATTCAGTAATTGGTGTCGTTATTATGGGATTATTTTTAGTGTAGGGTTTTGAAGTATGTCATTGACATGTGTGGATTGGGTATTTATTCTGGCTAGGCTACTAGTTTTGAGTCTTTTCAAATTGAATTCCTCACTTTTGATTCGTTCTGTTTACCCTATCGTAAAATCTTTCCCCGTCTCCCTCTTTCAAATCTCTTCACTATTCCTTATATAGTTCAGCCGGAGGTTGCTGGTTGTAATTTCTTTTTGGTGTAATTGTCTTATTACATTACAGGTGCAAAATCTCATAGAACGATGTCTACAACTATATATGAGCCAGAAAGAAGTCGTGGAAACACTACTAGCTCAAGCAAAAATAGAGCCTGGTTTCACCGAACTAGGTAGAAATTTTTATTCTCTGCCACTGCCATGGTGTTTCTTTTTCGTCATTTGTATGTTACTCCATCTTCAACTGGTGAGACCCTTTTGAGGCGTTCTACAGTATACATGATTAAAAATTCTAATGTTCACTTCTGTAATATTTTTCATTTCATTGTGAGTGTTGCACTTTTATAATCAAGATTGTCGACCCTTTGTTTTGTATTTTTTCTATTTTTCTCCATAGTAATATTTTGCTTATATTTTTTTAAAAGATGAAGGCATTTAGGTCGTTTCATGTCTTAAGTTTTCTAAAACTCTTGGACACTTTGGCACATTACTTGTATTAATAATGGTGTTGTGGGTTTATGGCGTGAAGTGTAAGAAACAACCAAAATGTTCCCCTTTATAAAATATTTTTAGGACTCCGGTGCATTGATGGTGATGACGGTGTTCTGATTCATTTGGCAGTTCTTAGATACTTGTATCATCCTTTGTTGTATTTCGACCTTTAATGTCAACAGTTCTCAAACCACTTATTTATGGGATTGTGTTGTGCAAAAATGTTTAAAGACTTGACTGTTAGAATTTTTAAAGCAGCATATTTTTGTTAGGGTATCACTGTTGTTCTTGATTGTTTCCTCAGTATTCCCATTTTATTTATGTTATTTAGATTTCTGTTAAAAGGATAGAGAGGAATGGTAAAATTTCATGAAGTCTTGTGATTGGGTGTTTGAGAATCCGAATGGAAGCATTGTTCATGTATTTACTTTGTATGCTAAAAACTCTAGTTTAGCAGCCATCTTGCTGTCACCATCCCACTTTAGTGTTTTTGGGGTCACTTACCCCGTGCAGCAATCCAAGATTGTTAACTATGATTGAGCTAAATGGAGGCTTAGGCCACTCTCAACCGACTTTTACACTTTCTATATATATATATTTTTTTTTCACCCTGACTGAAGTTGCCAGCGCCCTCAGTTAATTGTTTTCAACATTGTCCTCTGCCACTGGGAGTTATATTGGTTATTTGTATTCTATCTGTTATCTGATTATCCTGTGGAGAACCGATTTAGTAAAAGTTCTATTTTACTATTTCTTCAAATGAAGAAATTTGGAGAAGCCTGTACAAATTGCTGGCTGTTTTAATTGGGTGAAAAAAAATTTAAATTTTTAAACTGTAAGGGAATTAAATTTTTAATAAAATAAGCCAAAAAACTTGGAAGGTTGTGATGTCTAACTTCATGTGATTGCTTGTTTAGCTGTTGCAGCTTCTGCAATAAGTTGTTTCTTTACACTTGCCTATGTTAATCCCTTGCAGTGCTTTTTCCCATTTCTTTTCTCGTAAAAGCCATGATAATTTGATACTTAACATAGTTCTGGACTTGGGATTATGAATAAGATTTGGTAATTGATAGTTGCGGTTGAAATTGCATTGGTGTGAAAGAACGTTTGTCAACTTGCATCCGTCATTTAGTGTTCTCTATTATTCTAAATTTCTTTTCTTCCCCCCTCATTTTTTCAGTTTGGCAAAAGCTTGAAGAAGAAAATGAAGAGTTCTTCAAGGCTTATTATGCAAGATTGGTTTTGAAGCAGCAAATATTGCAATTCAACAAATTGCTCGACCAGCAAGTCCAATTAATGCAGTTACACTCAACTGCTGTAGCATCACTGCCTACAACTAACGGTTCACATATTCCTGCAGTTTCATCACTACCTAACTCTAACGGATCACATATCCCTGCAAGTAAATTTATTACCTCTCTGAATGCTGTTGACATTCTTTTTATTCTCTGTGGATTTTGTGTTGTTTGAAGTCTCTTTTTCTCACTGGGCATTTCATGGGCTCATATGGTCTCTTTCTCACACTTAGATGCAACCCCATTATTTTCCCAATGTGTAATGTCCCGGTTGCTTTTAAGGCTTGATAAAGATGGGTTGGCTTGGAAAAAATTCTGTTGGATTTCATCATTTACTAATGGTTTCAAACTTGAAGAAGTTTAAGTTGAATGTTTTGATGCTAGTTCCTGGCAAAGTATATTCTACTTTGTCTGGTCTTGTTAGCATTTCCATTCATTTAAATTACTGGTTGAGATATTGGTTTAATGGTAACATTTTTTATTTCTAGGTACCAAGAATATAAAACACTTTGAAAGAAAGATAATTAAGGTAGATTTTACTTGATTTAGAACTGACTTAGAAAGCATCACCAATTCCAAGTTTGTTGTTAATTTGGGAAATTTAGGGGAAAATTCTTTGTTCTTAGTGAAGAACATGACTTGAGTCTCTCTGGAGTTTTAGGCTTTTAGGCTGTAAGGACTGAAGGTGGACGATGCGTTCAGGTGCTGCTACTGTTTAGTGGAGGTGGTCTGTTAATGATATTGATTATCTGGGGATTGTGGTTGTTGGAGGTTCAAAAGTAGGCAAAATTTAGGTTGAGAAAGCAATAGGCTTAAAGGGAAGTTTGTATGAGTTTGATGGTTAGATGTGTGGTGTGTAAGAAGTTGAGTGGGTGTCTGTTCTTACAGAGCTTAGAAGCACTAGTTCAAACCTCAGAGAAGTTCATTTGAGAGATGAAGACGTGTGCGACGAAATCGCATAATATGAAGTAGGACTTATTATAGGCTTCTTAGACAGAGGGATCCACTTTATATTAATTGGATATTTCAGCACCTAAATGGTTGTCAACTTTTTTCTGGACTATATTAATAAGATTATTTTAGGAACCATGATTGTGTACTTTTTTTTATTTTAAAACCAATAAGTTATCTCAATAATTTAAGAATAATTAATTTCTTTATCATTGTGTCTTTAAAATTTGTAATGAAAGAACAATAGGTTAATGTAATTGATCTTTGTTAAGAGAAGTTTAATGAGTTTAATAATTGTTTAGAGTTTTAGAGGATCGTAATTACTATATTTGACATTGTCATTTAAGTAGATTAGAAAGCACACGGGTATTTTTTAAAAATTTGTTCGTATGAAAGTCAATAGAGCAAGAACCTATGATGCTAGTGTTTAGTTTAACATACTTCATTCTTGAAGTAATAAAAATAACAATAATCTTTAAATAATATAGTTATCCACAATCAACTTGTTTCGCCATTGAGCATCATTCTTGCCCCAGTAGCATTAAAAGGAGAGTGAAGTTCTTAACAATATAGATAGAAATAAAAAGGAGTATTTGAAGATCAAACATGTTGTCACTAGTTGTAATTGGGGTCAATGTAACTAGGGCAAACCATTGACTGGCCCAAGCCGTGTAAATACCAAAGCAACTATCAAATGGCCTCAAAACACAATTCCTTGGCAGATATCAGACTTTGGACTTTCATTGATAACAAGTCCAATAAGTGAATCCTTGATAATAACTAATGATAAACCAATACCATATGTCTTACCTAATCCTGCTCATAGAAATAACGGAGTAATTCTTAGAATGTTACTCCGTAAGGTTCCTAAACAAGGTCTGTAATAAATAAAATAAAAAGGAAATAAGTATAATATTTCCAAGCAAAATTTCTAGCTTGTAAAAAATTTGTCTTGACACTCTCACTTATCAAAGAAGAAAATGAATTTTCTAGAATATGAAAGATACTATCATAGAATAATTTTATGACTGTTTCTGCTATATTCTTAGTAACTTTAGTGATTCTAAGTATTCAAATTACATATTCTACTGTTCTATTGTAAATGAGCAAGATGAAGGAGGTAAAGTAACTTGCTGTGTGATTCTGCACTTGTTATTGCATGTTTAATTCTGATAAATTTTGTATCAAATGTCACTTTATGTTACAGTACCGGAAAATCCAGCATGCTACACTGCAGACCGAACCCAAACAAGTTTGAAGCCAGAAAATATGCAACATCCTGTTGATTCCAGATTATCTAATGTGTTTAATAATGGCGGGTCATCACTACATACAAATATGCATGCTGCAGTTGATATGTCAGCTCATGGCAATAGGATTAATGGCCCTCCGAGCATGCTTTCTGCTCAAAGCGCAAACATGGGTCTGATACAAGGAATGAATGGTGGGATGATTAAATCTGAACCTGGATATTCTGGTTGTTCTCCTTACATGTTTGGTACTGATGGAAATGTCCTGGAGACACGCCCAGCTATTGGTGGCAGTTCAGTTACGTCATTTGCCAATGTCGATTCCAACTCACATTCTCTGAACGATGCAGTCCTAGATCCAGACACTTCTTCATTTGGATTTCTGGGGCAGATTCCCAGAAATTTTAGCCTTTCAGATCTGACTGCCGATTTTTCTCAGAGTTCTGGTATGTCTTCTCTCAAGTTTGTGTGGGATCCTTGTGTATATGCACGCATTGCATTCTATTGCTCTTGTCAGAGAAAGTGCATCTTTGCTGATGGTATTGAGTAAAATGCCAGTCAACCGTTCCATGTTGATTTTCAAAGTTTCCAGCCATTTTCTATGCTATTACATACTAGTGTATCAGGTAACAAACAGCTAGGATTGGATAAATATAGCACTAATAGTTTAGCTTCTTATTTGACAGATATACTGGAGACCTATTCTAGGTCACCCTTCCTAGCTACGGACAATGAAAACTTCCTTGACAGAGGAGAACAAGGTGAGAAACATTTTCACTCACATGTATTCTGTTGTTTTGTTCCCCGATGCTAATACCGTTGTTACCTTGGTTTTAAATAGACCATAATAGGCTAGACTCCATATCAGAAGGTTTAAGTTATGAGGACTTTGGGAGTGAATAGTTGATACCATTTGGTTGTCGAACTTTCAGGTGTGTTCTTTACTTCTACTATTAAGGATCAGGTTATGCAGAAAATAACGTAGTGGGCAAAATTTGCAATTATATCAAGCTATGCTTTTTTTTTTGTCAAATTTTGTTAGATGCATGAGAAGTGACAGCTTAACCGTTTTATCTACCGAGCTGATAATTGTTTATATTGCCTGCAGGTTGAACAAAATGCTTAAAATATTGTACATAAAACTTTAGAGGTTTTGAAATTTAACTGTTGGATGAACATATGCATTGCTGTGTAGAAAGTGCACTCACCTCATTATTGGTGATGGTGAAATGAAAGTTGGAATGCTTGCATGGAAGGGAAAGACTCGGTGCAAATAAATAATAATCTTTTTTTCCCCTTGTGTGTTTGGTCTTTTGTACTCTATGCTTATTCTACGTTGTGTTGACACTAGAATTATATACTGTGTTTTGTTGATTTTTCCTGATATTAGACTGCATAAAATTGTTTTCTAAGAAAAGTAGTGAAGGGAAAGACTCGGTGCAAATAAATAATAATCTTTTTTTCCCCTTGTGTGTTTGGTCTTTTGTACTCTATGCTTATTCTACGTTGTGTTGACACTAGAATTATATATTGTGTTTTGCTGATTTTTCCTGATATTAGACTGCATAAAATTGTTTTCTAAGAAAAGTAGTGAACAGTATACTTGTTGATTGGCTCTTTGGTAGAACTAGTCGGATTTTTTTTTTTTTAAAAAAAAAAGAATAACCTCCAATACAATGTAGTCGAGGGAAACTGTCAAATTTTAATCAGGACTTTGTTGTGAAAAAGGATCATCATGGGGCCAGGCAGACATCACCTGCTTGCTTCCATGTTGCAGTTTTCCTAATGTTGAATATTCACTTTAACCATCCTCCAGTATTTTATTAAATACGCTCTCAGGTTTTAAAACCGGCGTTTGATCTTGCAATAAAATTCCCTATTATTCCCATCTGCATCTCGGTCTTAGCGATCTTCTTTTAGAATTAAGAGTTGTTGTTCTTGGAAATAATGCTGAAGCATAATTAGAACTTGTTTCAAATCTTCAAAAGGCAGAAGAAAGACTTGCGAAGGTCTTCGATTCATCCAGAGTCTTGGATTAAAAAAATGTTAAACTCTTAAAAATGCTGTGGAGATTAAACAAACCCAGAAACTTAAATCAAAGGTTTCATGACTACTTCAATTTGGAAAAAAAGATAGAAGACAAACTTCCTCCTAGATGCCAATGTTAAGCCTAATTTCCCTTTGTGGTCTAATTTTATTTTTTAAGTTAAACCAATCCACGCCCCGCATTCTCCTTTGCTGCCTGCCATGCCACCACCAATTGCCATGTTCTTTACCGATGGTAGTGGGATTTTCCAGTACTATTCTTCTGTCATGAGGACTTTTGGCGAAATTACCAACATCTATTTAAATAGATGGCTAATTCTCAATATTCACCAAATATTGCACTCACTTTCGATACACTGATATCACCCAATTACATATCATGTGTATGTTAGCTCTTGTTAAAACTTTAAAAAAACCTATTATGATTTTTAATTTATTAATTTAATTTTTTTTTTTATCAAGATGTAAACTTACGAATTATGACATCGTGTTCAGAATGAAATAAGTATTAAAATATTATAAAGAAAAACTCATGATTTAAATAAAAAATACTTCAAGGTATAAAAAGCACACCTAATTTTGAATCAAAACCCTAAGTTGTCGTTTTATAGTAATTAGAGATTTTTATTTTTTATATCTTAATCCAAATTATCTTTATTCAAAATTAGCCCGTAAAGAAAATAAAAAATGACAGAAAGGGATCGTAAAAGAATAAAAACAACCCACAAAATTATAATGAAATTGGCGTGGTTTGAAAGCATGAAAAAAGGAGCACGATGGAACACATAGAGTCAAGAGATGCATAGGGATCCTTACATATACTGAATGATAAAAATGAGTGTAAAAATGAGAAACCAGGAGGTAAGATGAGAAACACTTCTACGGAAAGGAGTAGCTTTAGTATAAAAACGTTATAGAACTATCTTTAGTGTCTCATATAATTAGCTTCTGTACCTACTTATTTTGATTAACTACTTTGAAAAAAATTAAAATACTAACAAGTAAACATTTCCAATAGATAATTTTTAAGTAAATTTTGTTCAAAAAAAAAAAAAAAAAACAAACTTTTTTTTTAACGCAGTTTAATACTCCTATATTTTGTTTAAACTTTTTTTTTTTTTTTTTTTTTTTTTATTTTTATATTTTTTTTAAATTTTTTTTAAAAAATAT
>Ga0099824_1000610_pt1 | contig 43941 bp, 42 predicted proteins | sample SiratrowhiteBW_FD_76837 | JGI IMG/M metagenome (GOLD analysis project Ga0099824, IMG submission 76837) | Root nodule microbial communities of legume samples collected from California, USA - Siratro white BW | ecosystem: Host-associated > Plants > Roots > Nodule | place: USA: California... | reverse complement strand
TATTTTAAAAGAAAAATATAACGAGAAAGCTCAATTCATTTTGTCAGGTCTTGCAGATGAAGAGAATAAGGCAGGTGTTCCTGCATCATATTTAAATGAGTGGCAAGATGGTCAGTATGTAATTTGGATAGGATACCAGAAAAATATGGTTGAAGTTTACAAAAATTCACATATTGTAATTCTACCATCTTACAGAGAGGGAATGCCAAAAACTTTAATAGAAGCTTGTTCTATAGGAAGAGCTATTGTAACAACAGATGCTATCGGATGCAGAGAATGTGTCGATGAAGGAGAAAATGGTTTTAAAGTTCCAGTTTATTCAATTAATGAATTGGCTGAAGCATTGGAAAAATTAATTCTGAATCCAGAATTAATTAGAAAAATGGGAGAAAATTCAAGAATAAAAGCCGAAAAAGAATTTAATGTGAAAGCTGTAATTTCTACACATTTAAAAATCTATAATGATTTAAACAGCTAAAAATATGAACGTACTAGTAACGGGTTCATCTGGTTTTGTAGGTAAAAATTTGCTTGATCATTTAGAAGAGCAATCTTTTAAAGTTAATCCCATTTCATTACGTAATTTAGATTGGAAAGAGAATTTAGTGGGTGATGTTCTCATTCACTTGGCAGGAAAAGCTCATGATACAAAGAATACAAGTGATTCATCTGAATATTTTAAAATAAATACTGATTTAACTAAAGAATTATTCGATTTGTTTTTAGAAAGTGAGATTAGCGATTTTATCTATTTTAGTAGTGTGAAGGCAGTTGCAGATATAGTCGATGATGTTTTATATGAAAATGCAATGGTTAATCCGAAAACTCCTTACGGAAAATCAAAACTAAAAGCAGAAGAATATATTTTGTCAAAGAAGATTCCTGAAGGTAAAAGAGTTTTTATTATTAGACCCTGTATGATTCACGGTCCAGGTAATAAAGGGAATCTAAATCTTCTCTACAATGTTGTAAAAAATAGAGTTCCATATCCATTAGGAGCATTTCATAATGAAAGATCATTTTTAGGGATTGATAATCTTAATTTTATGATTAAGGAAATTCTTCAAAATAAAAAGATAAAATCAGGAGTGTATAATTTTTCGGACGATGATGTACTTTCTACAAATGAGCTCGTAAAAATTATATCTACCGTTTTAGATAAAACTAATTTAAATATTTCTGTTCCTAAGCCTGTTATAAATGGCATAGCCAGAATAGGGGATGTTATTAAATTTCCACTAAATTCTGAAACAATTCAAAAACTAACAGAAAATTATAGAGTTTCGAATGAGAAGATAAAAAAGGCAATTGGAATTGAAAAATTACCAAATACGACAAAAGAAGGATTGGAAAAAACAATAAAAAGTTTTATAAAATAATGCAATACACTATATTAGGTTTAGTCTTAATGATTTTAATGTTGCTTTATTTCAAAGTAGCAGATCGTTTTAATATTATCGACAAACCAAATCAAAGAAGTTCACATACCGAAATAACTCTTCGAGGAGGAGGTGTAATTTTTTGGTTTTCAGCTCTGCTTTATTTTTTTCAGCATATTGAAAGCAATTATTTTTTCTTTACCGGAATAACATTGGTTAGTCTGGTAAGTTTTTGGGATGATATTCAAAGTCTTTCTAATAAAATTAGAATTTCCATTCATTTTCTTGCAATTACACTGATTTTCTTAGATCTTAACTTGTTTACTCTTATGCCAATTTGGGGAGTTGTTATATCTTATGTCCTTGCAATTGGATTAATAAACGCTTACAATTTCATGGACGGTATTAATGGAATAACAGGACTTTATACTTTGGCTGTACTTGGATCTTTATTATATGTTAATACAAAAATTCAACTGTTTACAGATGGAAGTTTCATAAAATATGGAATGATTGCAAGTCTGGTCTTTTTGTTTTTTAATTATAGAAAAAAGGCTAAATGTTTTGCAGGTGATGTTGGTAGTATTGCAATTGCATTTTGGATTATTTATTTAGTTTTAAAATTAATTTTAAAGACCAATTCGATTATTTGGCTTTTGTTTTTAGCTGTTTATGGTATAGATGCAGTTTGTACCATTTTGCATCGTCTTTATTTAAAACAAAATATATTCGAAGCACATCGTTTACATTTATATCAAATTCTGAGCAATGAATATAAAATACAGCATAGATTAGTTTCGCTGTATTATGCATTGGCACAAATCGGGGTTTCAATTTTAGTAATATCACTTTATCAAAAAATAAACGATTATATATTATTTGCGATTATAATTGTTCCATTGCTTTTAGTGTATTCATTAAAATTTTACTTGATAAATAAAAGTAACTTAAAATTACAGGTATGAGTCCAGAAGTAATTCAGGGAGGAAATTTTTCAGATCACCGAGGAACTATTTCATATGTTAATGATTTTAGTTTTAATGATATTGAAAGATTTTATATCATTACTAATTCGGAAGAAAACCCTATCCGCGCTTGGCAGGGACATAAATTAGATTCAAAGAACTTTTACTGTGTAAGCGGATCTTTTAAAATCCATTTTGTAAAAATTGATAATTGGGAAAACCCTTCAAAAGATTTACCTATTGAAACAGTAGAAGTATCTGAATTTGACAGTAAAATTGTTCATATTCCTGCAGGTTATGCAAATGCAGTAGAATCACTAGAAAAAGACTCAAAATTAATATCATTTTCTACCTTGCCATTATCTAATGTAAAAGAAGATGATGCACGATATCCTTCTGATTATTGGAATTTAAATGGGTAGAATTTATTTATCCTTATCGCAGCAAAGTGGTTTTGAAATAGAATATATTGAGAAAGCATTGCAATCTAATTGGATTACTTCTGGTGGGCCAAATGTAAATGATTTCGAAATTGAACTTCAAAATTATTTCGGAGAAGATTCATTCGTAGCAGCGTTAAATTCAGGAACATCTGCAATTCATTTGTCATTAATTTTATTAGGAGTAAAACCAAGAGATGAGGTTATTTGTCAAAGCTTGACATTTTCAGCATCTGCAAATCCAATTTTGTATCGAGGCGCAACTCCTATTTTTGTTGATAGCGAACCTGAAACTTGGAATATTTGTCCTGAAAATCTTGAAATAGCGATTAAGGATCGGATTAAAAAAGGCAATAAACCAAAAGCAATAATTGCAGTTCATTTGTATGGTATGCCATATAAAGTAGATGAAGTTCATGCTATTGCTGATTGTTATGGAATTCCAATTATTGAAGATAGTGCCGAAGCCTTAGGAAGTTGTTATAAGGGGAAAAATTGTGGTACCTTTGGTGAATTTGGAATATTGTCATTTAATGGAAATAAAATAATTACAACATCAAGTGGTGGTGCTTTAATATCTAATTCAAAAGAAGTAAAGGAGAAAACCATTTTTTATGCAACCCAAGCAAAAGATGATGCTATTCATTATCAGCATAGTGAAATTGGATATAATTACAGAATGAGTAATATTTGTGCAGGTATTGGATTAGGACAAATGAAAACGCTTAAAGAAAAAATAGATTCGAGAAGGAATAATCATTTGTTTTATCGAGAACTTTTTTCAACTATAGAAGAAGTCGAACTTTTTGAGGCAAAAAATGAAGATTATTTTTCAAATTATTGGTTGAATACAATTTTGCCAAAATCAAGCAAAATTAAGAATGATTTGTTGCAAGCTTTTGAAAAAGCAAACATTGAGACACGTCCAATTTGGAAGCCAATGCATTTGCAACCAATTTTTGAAAAATATCCTTATTATGGCAATAAAATATCAGAAGAGCTTTTTGAAAATGGATTATGTTTGCCATCTGGATCAAATCTTACAAATGAAGATAAAAAAAGAATAGAAAAAGTAATCAACACTTTATTTTAATTAATTAAAATAAAAACACTTGCCTAATTTATATGAAAGTTGAAGAAACGTACATTAGAGATTTAGTTATTATTGAGCCAGTTGTTTTTGGCGATGAAAGAGGTTATTTTTTTGAGTCTTATAGCAAAACTAAATTTGAAGATCTAGGAATTAATATTGATTTTGTTCAAGACAACCAATCATTTTCCAAATATGGAACCTTAAGAGGATTACATTATCAAAACCCTCCTTTTGCACAAACTAAATTAGTACGTGTTTTAGATGGTGAAATTATTGATGTTGCTGTAGATTTAAGAAAAGATTCTCCTACTTATGGAAAATCATTTAGTATTTTACTTTCAGCAGAAAACAAAAAGCAATTGTTAGTTCCTCGAGGCTTTGCGCACGGATTTTCGGTGATTAGTGAAACAGCATCGGTGATGTACAAATGTGATCAATTTTATAATAAGGCTTCTGAAGGTGGAATCAAATATAATGATCCATCTTTAAATATTGATTGGGGAATGGATTTGAATAATGCAATCGTTTCTGATAAAGATCAGATTCTGCCTTTTATTGAAAACTGTAATAGCCTATTTTAATGAAAAAAATTCTTGTAACAGGTGCAAATGGGCAATTAGGATCAGAACTATCGGTTTTGTCATCAAAATATCCAGAGTATGAGTGGATTTTTGCGGATAGAACAAAAATCCAATTAGATAATCTAGATGTTTTGTCGGCTCAATTAAATGAAATTAAGGCAGATGTGATTTTTAATTGTGGTGCTTATACCGCAGTTGATAAAGCTGAAATAGAGAGAGATTTGGCTTTTACTGTAAATTCTTCAGCTGTAGAAGTAATTGCAAAGTATTCTTCAGAAAATAATATTAAGTTAATTCATGTTTCTACAGATTATGTTTTTGATGGCACTTCGTCTGTTGCTTTAGATGAAGAGGCGCTAACAAATCCGATAAATGTGTATGGTGAAAGTAAATTGGCAGGAGAGATTGCATGCATGAAGCAAAATCCTGATTCGATTATTATTAGAACTTCTTGGGTCTATAGTAAATTTGGAAACAATTTTGTTAAAACTATGCAACGCTTAATGCAAGAGAGAGAGGAGATTAGCGTAGTAAATGATCAAATTGGTTCACCAACTTATGCAGCTGATCTAGCTCAAGCAATGATTGATATTGTTAATTCACCAAATTGGATTTCAGGAATATATAATTATTCTAATGAAGGAGAAATAAGCTGGCATGAATTTGCTTTGAGTATTAAAGAGCTTGGAAGTTATAATTGCAAGGTAAACGGTATCCCATCTTCTTCTTATCCAACTCCAGCAAAAAGACCAAATTTTTCTTTGTTGGATAAAAAGAAAATTAAGTCAACTTATAATTTGGAAATTCCACATTATAAAGAAAGTTTGAAAAAAATATTTATATAAAAAATAAAGGTTGAGATTTACATTTCAGTTAAACTCTGAGTTTTAGAAACTAAAATTAAAATTTATGAAAGGTATTATATTAGCTGGAGGTTCTGGCACAAGATTACATCCATTAACTTTAGCGGTAAGTAAACAGTTAATGCCAGTATATGATAAACCTATGATATACTATCCATTGTCAACATTAATGATGGCTGGTATAAATGAAATTTTAATAATTTCAACACCTCATGATTTACCTCATTTCAAGAAACTTTTAGGAGATGGAAGTACAATAGGATGTAAATTTAGTTATGCAGAACAACCAGATCCAAATGGTTTAGCTCAAGCTTTTGTAATTGGAGAAGATTTTATCGGAAAAGATAAAGTGGCATTGGTGTTAGGAGACAATATCTTTTTCGGAACAAATATGCAACAACTCTTAAAAGACAATGCTAATCCGGATGGTGGTGTTGTTTTTGCCTATCACGTTGCAGACCCTGAAAGATATGGAGTAGTAGAATTTGACGAAAACAAGAATGCTATTTCAATAGAAGAAAAACCTTTAGAGCCTAAATCTAATTATGCTGTTCCTGGCCTTTATTTCTATGATAATTCTGTAGTGCAAATTGCCAAAAATATTAAACCAAGTGCTCGTGGCGAATATGAAATTACAGATGTTAATAAAGTTTATCTTGAAAAAGGACAGTTAAAGGTTGGTATACTAAGCAGAGGAACAGCATGGTTAGATACAGGAACATTTAACAGTTTAATGCAAGCTGGGCAGTTTGTCCAAGTTATAGAGGAAAGACAAGGATTAAAAGTGGGATGTATCGAAGAAATTGCTTGGCGACAAGGTTTTATAAACGATGAACAACTTGAAGCATTGGCACAACCACTTTTAAAATCTGGGTATGGGGCATACCTAATTGATTTTTTAAAGCAAAAGAGAAAAACTGTTAAAATATAATTTGTACCTTTAAACTAATTGTTTAAAACCTTTAATTTGTATTTTTGTATATAAGACAAGAATATAGGCATTAAAAAAAACTAAATTGAATACAGACAAACCAAATAGCATAACCTCACTGTTGTATAATACTTTCTCACCAAGAAATCTTCGTGCTAACATTAATAATCTTAGCTACCTGCCTAGATGGATTATTGTTGGAATAGATGTTATGGTTTTGGTTTTTTCTTTTTGTCTTACCTATTTGCTTTTTGAAGGGACAGCAATAGGATATCTCATTACCTCACATAATTTTTACTTTGTTGCAGGACTAATTATTGTTAATGTATTTTTTTTCTGGCTTTTCAGAACGTATTCAGGAATTATTAGACATTCTTCTTATATTGACGCAATAAAATTGCTGTTTTCTCAGATGTCTGTTCTGGTATTTTTCTTATTTATAAATTTAATATTTGAATTACATACAGGGCACAAAGCTTTTTTGAATACTGCACTTTTTATCAACTTGGTTTTGTCATTTTGTGGACTATTTTTATATCGTGTAGTCGTAAAACAGACTTTTGAAATGTATTTTTCAGAAAAAGCTACCAACAAATTAATTAGAACTGTAATTTATGGTACAGATGCAAATGCTATTTCTGTAGCAAATGCTTTAAAATTTGAAACACCTTCGAGATTTAAAATTGTCGGATTCGTAGATAAGAATAATCAGAATGCATCTAAACGGATGCTAGACCTTCCTATTTTAATTTTAAGAAAAAAGCTTCCTGCTTTAATGCGTTCTGTTGCGGCAGAAGGAGTTATCATAGCTGATAAAAGTTTAACTAAAGATGAGCAACTTATTATTGTTGATCAGTGTTTGGAGTTTAACTACAGAGTATATACAGTTCCATTGATTTCCGACTGGGAAAACCAAAAAGAGATTTCTCAGAAAGTAAAAAATATTCAAATCGAAGATCTATTAGAAAGAAAACCTATAGTTCTAGATAGTAAATCAATTTCTAAACAATTAAAAGACAAAACAATTTTAATTACCGGAGCTGCTGGTTCAATTGGAAGTGAGATTGTAAGACAGGTTTTGAATTTCAATCCGAAAAATGTTATTGTTTTAGATCATGCTGAGACGCCTTTACATAATTTATGTTTAGAAACGCAAGCCATGAATTTTAGCACTAAAATTGTTGCTGTAATTGCAGATGTCAGAAGCAAAAAAGCATTGGATAAAGTCTTTAAAAATTATAATCCACATGTTGTTTTTCATGCGGCAGCATATAAACACGTACCTTTGATGGAAGAAAACCCTGCTCAGGCAATTCAGACTAACATAAAAGGAACTAAAAACCTTGCGGATTTAGCCTGTAAATACCATGTAAAGAAATTTGTAATGGTTTCTACAGATAAAGCTGTAAATCCAAGTAATGTAATGGGAGCAAGTAAACGTATTGCTGAAAAATATGTGCAGTCTTTATTCTTGAAAAATCAAAGAGAAAATGTTGAAGGAGGTACAAAATTTATTACTACTCGCTTTGGCAATGTTTTAGGTTCAAACGGATCTGTTGTGCCTTTGTTTACTAAACAAATTGCAGAGGGAGGGCCAGTAACCATTACACATCAAGATATTATTCGTTATTTCATGACAATCCCAGAAGCTTGCCAGCTCGTGTTAGAAGCTGGAGCAATGGGGAATGGTGGGGAAATCTATATTTTTGATATGGGAAAACCAGTTAGAATTATTGATTTAGCCCGAAAAATGATTAAGTTAGCCGGTTTTATACCAGACAAGGAAATTAAAATTAAAATTGTTGGTTTAAGACCTGGAGAAAAACTTTATGAAGAATTATTGAATGATACTTCTAAAACCCTTCCAACGTATCATAACAAGATCATGATTGCACAAGAAATTCAAGATGAGTATGAAACCCTTCATAATGACGTTGACGAATTAATAGGTATTGCTGATTTTTACGAAAATGATGATATAGTGGCTAAAATGAAAAAAATTGTTCCAGAATTTAAGAGTATGAACTCTGCTTTTGAAGTTCTAGACAAGTAGTATAAATAATTAAATTATAAATCAAATATAATCAAAAGGTGTTTTTTAAAAACGCCTTTTGACATTTTTAACCCAAATCTAAAATGTTAAAAATCTTGTTAAATTTTATAATGCAAGATTTTAAAGTTCTTTTTTAATGGATTCTAAAAACTCAAATGATTGGTTGTTTGAAATAACACCCACGAATAAATTTTTCTCGCTGAATTTTAAAGAGATTTGGCAGTATCGAGATTTACTAATGCTTTTTGTAAAAAGAGACATAATTACAGTGTATAAACAGACAGTTTTAGGTCCGCTTTGGTATCTCATTCAGCCTTTGTTTACCTCTATAACCTTTACTATTATATTCAATAATGTTGCTGGAATTAAGACAGGCTCTATTCCACCATTTTTATTTAATCTTGCTGGTATTATGGTCTGGAATTATTTTACTGCTTGTTTAAATGGAACTTCAGATACATTTAAATCTAATGCAGGGATATTTGGAAAGGTCTATTTTCCAAGGATTATTACTCCTTTATCTATAGTGATTTCAAATTTGGTCAAATTCGGAATTCAATTTTGCATATTTGTTGTCTTTTATATTTTCTTCTTTTGTCAAGGTGCAGATTTAAGTTTAAATATATCGGTGTTGTTTTTTCCAGTCTTAATAATATTTATGGGAATATTGGGACTAGGTTTGGGAATGATCATTTCTTCAATGGTTACAAAATATCGAGATTTAAATAATTTGGTTGGATTCGGAGTGCAATTGCTAATGTATATTTCTGCAGTAATGTACCCAATGGAATTGATAAAAGAAAAGCTTCCAAAATTTGGTTGGATTGTTCAGTATAATCCTTTAGCTTATGTAATAGAAACTTCACGCTACATGCTTTTAAATATTGGAAATATATCAATTTTAGGTTTAGTGTACACAATGGTAGTTACATTAATTGTATTTTTTGTTGGATTATTGGTTTTTAATAGAACCGAAAAAAGCTTTATAGATACCGTATAAATGAAAGATATTATATTAAAAGCTGAAAATATTTCTAAGCAGTACCGATTAGGTGAAGTTGGGACAGGAACTTTAAGTCACGATTTAAATAGATGGTGGCATAAAATTCGTGGAAAGGAAAATCCATATTTGAAAATTGGAGAAGTAAATGATCGTTCTAAAAAAGGAACTTCAGATTATGTATGGGCTCTCCAGGATATTAGTTTTGAAGTTCAAAGAGGTGAGGTTTTAGGAATTATAGGAAAAAATGGAGCAGGAAAGTCTACACTTTTAAAAATTCTTTCGAAGGTTACTGCACCAACAACAGGTAGTATAAAGTCTCGAGGACGTATTGCTTCTTTATTGGAAGTAGGTACAGGTTTTAATGGAGAAATGACAGGCCGAGAAAATATATTTCTTAATGGAGCCATTTTAGGAATGACTAAAAAAGAGATTACCTCTAAACTAGATGAAATTATTGAGTTTTCAGGATGTGAGCGTTATATTGATACACCTGTAAAAAGATATAGTTCTGGAATGACAGTCCGTTTAGCATTTGCAGTAGCCGCTTTTTTGGAACCTGAAATTTTGGTTGTCGATGAGGTTTTAGCAGTTGGAGACGCTGAGTTTCAAAAGAAGGCTATTGGTAAAATGCAGGATATTTCTAAAGGAGAAGGAAGGACTGTTTTGTTTGTGAGTCATAATATGGCTGCCGTTAGAAGCTTGTGTACTAGGGGGGTTGTTTTAGAGTATGGGAAAGTAATTTTTGAGGGAAATATTGAAGAAGCGGTCAATAGATATTTTGATGATGAAAAGCAATTTGCTTATAAAGAGTGGGATAAAGAATCAAGTCCAAAAACTAATTTTTTACGTTTATTAAATGCAAAAGTATTAAATGAAAAAGAGGAATTAGAATTAAACCATTCAATAACAAATTCAGTAGCAATACAATTTACATACGAAATTTTGGAGGAAGGTAATACTTTCACACATGGGTTTAATTTATTCAATAATGAGAATGTTCATATTTTTAGTTCTCATGATAAAGATTCTTTAACTCTAGTGAAGCCATTATCTAAAGGCGTTTATTCAAAAAAAATAATAATTCCAGGAAATCTATTAGCAGAAGGTACTTATACATGTAGTTTTGCAATCATGAGATATAACCCATTTGTTGTTGAATTTCATGAGATGGATATAGTAGGATTTAATGTAATTGACAAATTTGGAGGCGATACAGCTCGAGGGAATTATAATGGAAATTTTCCAGGAATTGTGAGGCCAATTTTAAATTGGAAATAGAATATTATGAAAAATTGGACAGGAGAAAGATTAGAAACTTTCATATATAACCGAGTTGCAATAGAGCATTTACATAGATACGCAATTACAAATACTTATGTAAAAGATAAAATTGTGCTTGACATAGCTAGTGGCGAGGGTTATGGCACGAGTTTAATAAGTAAACATGCTTCATTTGTTTATGGTGTCGATATTGACAAAGAATCGATTGCTTTAGCTAAATTAAAATATAAAGCAGAGAATATAGAATTTTTAGAAGGAAGCACAAGTAATATTCCTTTAGCAGATAATAGCGTTGACGTTGTAGTTAGTTTTGAAACAATCGAGCATCATGACGAACATGAAAAAATGATGTTAGAGATAAAAAGAATTTTAAAATCAGAAGGTATATTAATAATATCTACTCCTGATAAATTACACTATTCTGAGCTTCGAGATATCGCAAATGAATTCCATGTTAAAGAATTATATAAAAATGAATTTACTAGTTTAGTTTCTAATTATTTCAATAATTTTCAATTGTTATCTCAAACTTATAACAATGGAAGCTCAATTATTCAAGATGATAATACTTTAAAAGACTCAAACTATTTCTACGGTAATTATACTATGATCAATAAGAGAGTAATAAACCCAATGTTTTTAATAGCTATTGCATCTGATTTTGTTTTTGAAAAACATTGTATTTCTTTTTTTGATGGAGGAGATATTATTAAAGAAGAATTACTTGCAGATATTAGAGCTAGTAATACATATACAGTAGGGCATGCAGTTTTGAGGCCGTTAAAGTTTCTAAAAAGAATTCTAAAATAAAATTATCCTAAGTTTTAATATGCATAATAAAATTTTTGTCATTGTTGTAACTTTTAATGGGATGCAATGGATTGAAGACTGTTTAAATAGTATTTTAAATAGTGCAGTTTCATCCACTGTAATTGTTATTGATAATTGTAGTGCAGATGGTACCGTTGAATTTATTGAACGAAATTTCAAAAATGTTCTTTTAGTGCAACAAAATAAAAATTTAGGTTTCGGGGCAGCAAATAATATTGGACTAGACATCGCTTTAGAAAAAGGAGGTGAATATTTTGTTTTATTGAATCAAGATGCTTATTTAAAAGAAGATACAATAGGGCTTTTGGTTGAACAAATGCAAGTAAATCCAGAATATGGTGTCTTAAGTCCTGTACATCTAAATGGGCAAGGAAACAGAATGGATTTATTATTTCAAACCTATGTTACTGTTAATAATTGTAAAGATTTTTACTCAGACCTTTTTTTAAAAAAAGATTTGAAAAATATTTATGATGTTAGTTTTGTTAATGCGGCAATTTGGCTTCTGTCAAAAAAAACATTGCAAAATGTAGGAGGGTTCAATCCATATTTTTTTCATTATGCAGAGGATAATGATTATATTAATAGATGTCAATTTAAAAAACTAAAAATAGGCATTGTACCTAAATCAGTTGCTTTACATGATAGGAATGTAAGTGAGAGAAGGCTTACTCTGAAAACTTTTGTTAATATCAATGATGTAAAGCTTTTGAATCCTAACAATTCATGGACAGTAAATAAAATGCTCAAGTTTATTTTAAAGAAAATTTTATTATCAATTCTACTATTTAACAAAAGAGATTTTGCATACAATTTCTGTTATTTTACAAAGACTTTAAAAAAATATAAAATAGTTAAAAAACTTCAGCAAGAGGGTATGCACAATGAATATTCTTTCTTACTTTACCGCAAAGTAAGAAATGAGTAATAATTATCAATTATGACTAAGGAACTCGTTTCTATAATAATCCCTACTTTTAATCGTGGACATTTAATAGGTGAAACACTAGATAGCATACTAGCACAAACTTATCAAAATTGGGAATGTATTATTGTTGATGATGGCTCAACTGATAATACTGTTGGTATAATTAATGAATATGCTAAAAAAGATAGTCGTTTTCAATTGCATCAGCGTCCCATAGATAGATTACCAGGAGGGAACGCTTCTAGGAATTATGGATTTGAATTAAGTAAAGGTGAGTTTATCAATTGGTTTGATGATGATGATATAATGATTAATACCTTTATTAGTAAAAAGCTTGAATTGTTTTCAGATCAGATAGATCTGGTCATCTGCTCAGGAACTTATACTGACCAAACTTTGAAACCAATTAAGGATATCGATTTGGATGTGAAATCTTTTTTATTTAAAGATTATATTTTATGGAGACTCCAAATCCTTACTCCATCTATTCTTTTTAGAAAAAGTTTTTTAAAAAATAAAGAATTATTCAATGTTAATATTGCAAGAGGTCAAGAATCGGAACTTTTTTCGAGATTATTTTACAATTTGAACCCAAATAAATATATAATTTTAAATAAATCATTGTTTTTGTATCGTCAGCATGAAAACACAAAAACTTTTGCAAACAATAATTATATAAAATTATTTGAAGAGTCCAAGATGATAATTGCAATAGAGAATTTGAAAAGAAGTATTCAATTAAATGATAAAGAGTTAATTATTCAACATTATTCTATTATAGTGCATTCATTTTATAGAGGGTTGGAGCAAAAACATTTTAAAAATTGCTTTTTTATAACAAAAAATGCTACTTCTCAATTCTACCAAATAAATAAAAAAATAGGAATTGAGTTTTTTCTCAGCGCATGTTTCTTTATTTTAATTAATAGGGGGAGTTACAAAATGGAAAAATATTTCAAAAAAAATCTTTATGCGTAATCCTACTATTTCAATAATAATACCAACATATAACAGAGCGCATTTAATACTCGAAACACTAGATAGCATTTTATTGCAAAGTTATCAAGACTGGGAATGTATAATAGTTGATGACGGTTCGAATGATGAGACTGATGTAGTTTTAAAAAAGTACATTCAGCAAGATTCTAGATTTCAGTATTTTAAAAGACCGGATGAGGTTTTAAAAGGTCCAAATTCATGCAGAAATTATGGATTTGAATTAAGCAATGGTAATTATATTAAATGGTTTGATAGTGATGATATTTTATTCCCGAATGCCCTTGAGTGTATTAGTAATAATTTTTCAAATAACCCTGATTTAATTGTGTCATCATTACAATATGTTGACTTCAATAAAAATGTACTGAAGAAAAAACATGCTTTCTTATCTAAAGATATACTTCATGATTATTTTAAAGGAAAAATTGCCTACTACATATGCACTCCAACATGGAAAAAAAGTTTTTTAGAAAAACAGTCTTATTTATTTGATGAAACAATTACAAATTTAGACGATTGGGATTTTAATCTCCGAATGTTGTATAATGAACCAACAGTAGTTTATTTGGATGAAGAACTTATTCAATATCGTATACATGATAGCTCTTTGTCTCATGAAATTGGTAAACTAAATTTTGATGAAATAAAATCAGAGTTTAAAGCAATTAAAAAGCATATATCCATAATTGAAAAAAATAAAAAACTAAGTCCCAATATTTTAAAAGAACATTTAAAAGTGCGTTGTAAATTTATTCTCAGGCAAGCTTTAGTAGAAAATAATAAGTATAAATTTTATTATTTCGTAGAACTTTTAAGTATACAACTAAAGCTTTTTAAATTTTCAGAAGCTGTAAAAACAATGATTGGATTTACTATTTATAATATTTTTAAAAAAGGGTATAGACTGCTATAAATTTATTTTAAAGAAATTAACTATTAGAGGAGTAAAAAGATAAACCATGCAAATTACTAGTATATTATTGTTGTTAGTTTTTTGTTATTCAAAAGTCTGATTAAGAAAAATAAGAATCATGAAAATTCTGCTAATTTCAATGCCATCTATTCATATACTAAGATGGATGGAAAACTTGAAAGATAGTGACTTCGAGTTATATTGGTTTGATGTTTTGGGAAGGGGAAAGCTAGAGACTTTTGATTCTGTAAAGCAATTTGTTGGATGGAAAAAAAGAAAAAAGCCTCATATTAAAGGAGAATTTTTTTTGAGTAAAAACTATCCCAATTTATACGAAAAAATTCTTCCTTATTTAGAAGTAACAGCAAATGAAGCCTTAGAGAGAATAATTTTAGAAATAAGACCAGATGTAATTCATAGTTTTGAAATGCAGAGCTGTTCATATCCTATTTTGAAAACAATGCAAAAGTACCCAAAAGTGAAATGGTTGTATTCTTGCTGGGGTAGTGACCTTTTTTACTATAAGAATTTTAAGACCCATAATTACAAAATAAAAAATGTTTTAAAAAGAGTTGATTTCCTGCATACAGATTGTAAAAGAGATTTTGATCTGGCGGTCGAGTTAAACTTTTCCGGAAAATTTTTAGGTGTAATTCCTGGTGGCACAGGTTATAAAATGAAAGAGCTGGAAACTTTAAAACTGCCAGTTTCTAAAAGAAAAATTATTTTAGTTAAAGGATATGAACATCATTTAGGGAGAGGTCTAAATATTGTAAAGGCACTGCACTCTATAAAAACAGAAATAGAAGGATATCAAGTGGTAGTTTTTGGTTCACACTCAAAAGTGAAAGATTATATAAGAAGCAATCAGTTAAATTTTAGTTTTTTTGACAGACATGGACTTTCGCAGAGCGAATTGATTGAGCTAATGGGAAAATCTTTAGTTTATATAGGAAATAGTATCTCCGATGGAATGCCAAATACATTATTAGAAGCAATACTTATGGGGGCTTTCCCAATACAATCAAATCCTGGTGGTGTTACTGAAGAGGTAATTTCAAATAATGAAAATGGGCTTTTAATTCAAAATCCAGAATCGCTTGAAGAGATTAAAGAAAATGTTCTAAAATCAATTTCAGATTTAAATTTTCTAGAAAGGGCATCGTTAAAAAATCAAAAAATAGCTCTCGATAAATTAGAATATTCTCAGATTAAATTAAAAGTGATTGAAATGTATAAAACAATTATGCTGTGAGATTAGGCTTTAACCCAAACAAAGATAAAGGAGTTTTAAAATCTGACTATTTTCATCAGGTCATTATCCCCGTATATATTCCAAATCAAGAAGGATATTTTAAAGAAAGTTTTGAAATATTAAAACTTAATTTAGCTTCACTATGGAAAACGGTTCATGATAAAACATACATAACAATTGTGAATAATGGTAGTTGTGAACTTATTGTGTATTATTTAAATTCTTTGAAAAAAGAAAATAAAATTCACGAACTCGTTCATGTGACAAATGTTGGAAAGATAAATGCAATGCTTAAAGGAGTTGTAGGACACAATTTTGATCTCATAACAACCTCAGATGCCGATGTGTTATTTTTAAACGGATGGCAGCAAGCCACCTATAAAGTTTTTCAAAATTTTTCAAAATGTGGAGCGGTATGTACAACACCCTCTTCTAGATCGTTAAGAACTTTTACGTCAAATTTATATTGGGACTTCCTGTTTTCAAAAAAGATGAAATTTAAGGAAGTACTTAATAAGGAAGCTCTGAAAAAATTTGGAGTAAGTGTTGGAAATGAAAATTTTTATAATGAAGCGCATTTAAGAAAATACTTGACAATTTCTAATAACAATGAATCGGCTGTTGTTGGTGCAGGTCATTTTGTGATAACATATAGAGCATCAATTTTTAATTCTTTAGAAAAGAGATTTACAGATTTTGTGTTAGGGGGAAAGAGTAACGATTTGTTCGATATAGCGGTTGTAAAGAAGGGTTTTTGGAGATTGTCAACTCTTGATAATTATACTTATCACATGGGAAATGTGGCAGAACAATGGATGTATGATGAAGTGTCAAAATTAGAAAGCGATAATACAGAAATTGATTTTAAATTAAAATCAATAGAATCTAGCTCAAAATGGCTTTATATTATTAAAAGTAAAATCTTTGGCAAGTTCATTTTAAATAAAAAATTGATGAGGTATTTTTTAAGATGGAAAGGACTTTCAAAAGAGGAAGCTAGCAATTATTTGATTTAAAATAGATATGCAAAATAAAATTAAAATCGCTTATCTCATAACGGCTTATCATGAATATGAGCATTTAAAAAGATTGATAGCTGCTTTAAATGACAAGAATGTTTATTTTTTCATTCATATTGATAAAAATTCTTTAATGCCTACAAACTTGAATGAATTTGAAAATATTAAATTCATCAAAAGGCATAAAGTTTGGTGGGGAGGCTGGTCACACCAAAAAGCCATTCTTAATTTAATGACAGAAGCGCTTGAAGGAAGTTATGATTATTACGCTTTAGTCAGCGGAAGCGATTACCCAATAAAAAATAATAATTTTCTGTATTCATTATTAAACGATGGCGGAGAGTTTGTAAGTATAAAAGAAGGATTTCCTGCCGAATTTAAAAAAGGTTGGATAACCAATTTTTATTTTGATCTGTTTTACAGAAGAAAACCAAACAAACCCATTTGGATAAAAGTCTTATTGCGTTTGGAGAAAAAAATCAGTTTATATTTTCCTAAAAAAAATTTTCCTTTTGAGAGAGTTTTTTTTGGTCCTACTTGGTGGGTTTTAACACATTCAACTGTTAATTATATTTTAGACTTTTTAGAAAATAATCCAAAATATGAGAGGTTTTTTAGAAATTCATTTTGTAGCGAAGAAATCCTAATACCTACAATTATTGGGAATTCAGGTATTAAAAATCTGAAAGGAAACTTAACTTATGTAGACTGGAGAGTGGCTCCCGGTCCTGCTTTTATTTCAGAGGAACATCGTGAGATTTTTGAAAATAGTGTTGTGAATAATGAATATGGAGACAATTGCACATTTTTTGCAAGAAAGTTTAAAAATGAAAATTCAGAAATTTTGAAATATATTGACAATTATCTTAGAGTTTAATTTATGATCACTATAATTTATCCATATAGAAATAGAGAGTCTGAGAGAGTTAAGCGTTCTTTAGATTCACTTAAGGAGCAGACAAATTCTAAGTTTGAAGTTCTTTTAGTAGATTATGGTTCAGATTCAGTCTCGGCATCTATTATTAAGGAATTAGTTTCTAATTATAAATTCGCAAAATATATCTATAATTACTCTGAATTTCAGCCTTGGTCAAGAGCTAAAGCAATTAACATAGGATTGAAAAATGTTACCACAGAATACATTTTTACAGCTGATGTTGATATGATTTTTAGCTCAAATTTTATTTATAAACTTTATGAATTAAAAAATCCAATTAAAGGTTATTATTTTAAAGTTGGTTTTCTTAATGAAAAAGAATCCAAATCGGATAAGAAATTTGAAGACTTTGAAATTGATTTCAGTAGTGAAGTTGGAGCACAAGGTCTATCATTATTTCATCTTAAAAGCTTGAAAGAGATTACTGGCTATGATGAATTTTTGCATTTTTGGGGAGCAGAAGATATTGATGTTCATAACCGATTAGAAAAAAATGGTACTGAAAGCATTTTCTATTCAGAAGAAATTTTAATGCTTCATCAATGGCATACCAGTTATAGAAAGGCAGAAAAAAAAGTTCTTACTCAAGATTTGCAACTGACGGACATTGTGAGAATAAATCATCAAAAATTGATAAGAAATGCTCAAAGCAGAAAAACAGAAGTTAATAATGTAAGTTGGGGAGTTGGTATCTCTAAGAATGATTTTGAAGCTTTAAAAAAGGATAATAAGGAAAAATTGATGCTTAATAAAAAGGAAGTTATCACTCATTTTTTGTTTTGTGAATTGCCTAATTTTAAAGATGGGATTTTGAATATTCATTTTGTAAAAGATCCTTTTCAAAACTCATTAAAATACAAATTGAAGAAACTTTTAGGGAAAAAAGTGCCAAAATATTATTCTTTAAGAGAAATTAATGATTTATTGCTGTTGCATATTATTTCGTTTTATCATACTCTTCCTTATTTTTACGAAGTCAGCAATGATTTAAATAGTATCACATTCAAAATAAAAAAGTAAAGTCAAAGCGCTCTAAATGTCAAAAGTAGTTCTGATTTCCCAAATTCCTTTACCTTACTCTCATATTGGGAGCTGGACAACCTTATATCATAATTATTTAAGAAGTGATCATTCTATTGATTATATCATTTGTGAAAAGCCCGAGACTTTATACAACGGAATTGATTATGGTTTAGTTACTAATAATAATCTCTTAAAAGTTCAAAAGAAATTTTTTAAAAATCCTTACTTAGGCTATTTTAAAGAGTTGGAGAAAATTATTGAAAAGAATGATAAGCTGATAATTCAAATCATCGATAATTTCGGAATTGTAAAACCATTGCTTGATTTTTTAAAAACTAAAAATAAGAAGAATCAATGTTATTTGCAATTCTTTTATCATGGGTTTCCTCCATTTTATGAGAATTTTTTAGGGAGATGCTTTTTTGAGGGTATCGATGAAATGGTTTTGTTAACAAATGACTCCTACAAAGCGCATAAAGACTATTATACTGTTCTGCCCACAAAATTTTCAGTTTTACACAATGGAATAGATACTTCTAAATTTCATAAAGTAAATATTGAAGAAAAAGTAAACATAAGGAAGCAGTTAGGTATTATAAACAAAAAAGTATTTATCTGGTGTTCTCAGGACCGTCCTAAAAAAGGTTTAGATTTTATTTTAAACGTTTGGAAAAGAATTAACGCAATCCAGAATGACGCCATTCTTTTAGTAATCGGTGCAAATCGAGATGTAAAAATAGAAGGGGTGTCTTTTTTAGGAAGAATACCCAATAATGATTTGCCAAAGTATTATCAAATGGCAGATTGTTATTTGTTTCCAACACTTTGGCATGAAGGTTTTGGATTGAGTTTAATTGAAGCTTTACATTGCGGTTGTTATTGCATTGCTTCTGCAAATGGAGGAGTTCCGGAAGTTTTACAATACGGAAAACTAGGAAAACTGATTGAAAATCCGAACTTTATTGAAGATTGGATGCAAGCAATCGAATCATTTCTTGATGCAGAAGAAACATATAAAGTTTCAATTCCTGAAAATTTATATTCTACAAAAAGTTGGAATGAAGGAATGAATACCATTATTGAAAACGCAAAAAAGAATTTTAGCTAATGAAAACTATTGCAATAATTCCTGCGCGAGGAGGTTCAAAACGATTACCAGAAAAAAATATAAAACTGTTGGGGGATATTCCTCTTTTGGCTCATTCTATTTTATATGCAAAACAAAATAGCACTATAATAGATGAGGTTTATGTTTCAACAAACGATGATAGAATCACGGAAATTGCATTAGAATATGGTGCAAAAGTAATTGATCGCCCAGAATCATTGTCAGGAGATTTGGAGCCTACAGTTTCAGCATTAAAGCATGTTTTGGAATCAATTGAAGAAGTTGAAAATGTGATTTTATTACAGCCAACAAATCCGTTGCGTCCAGAGAACTTGCTTAAAGATGCATTTAATCTTTATTTACAAGGAAATCATAACAGCTTATTTACAGTTTCTCGAAATCATCAAAAGTTTGGAAAAATAAATGAAGGCAAGTTCGTTCCTTTTAATTATGAAATTGGTCAAAGAAGCCAAGATTTAGAACCTCTTTTTTTCGAAAATGGATTGTTGTATATTACGAAATCCGAAAAAATTTTAAATGATATAATTATATCAGAAGATGCTTTTCCATTTGAGATAAATCATATTTTTGCCAGCGTAGATATTGATACGCAAGAAGATTTTGATTACGCTCAATATTTATATAAAAACAAGTAAAAAAATGAATCCATATATCGAAATAGCAGGCCGCAAAATTGGCCCAGATTACCCACCACTAGTGATTGCTGAAATCGGAATTAATCACGAAGGATCTCTTCAAGTTGCCAAAGAAATGGTAGATGCCGCTAAGAGAGCCGGAGTAGAAGTTGTAAAACATCAAACGCATATTGTTGAAGATGAAATGACTGGTGCTGCAAAAAAAGTTATTCCTGGAAATGCAGATGTTTCGATATATGAAATTATGGAACGTTGCTCACTTAACGAAGCAGAGGAGTTAGAACTTAAAAATTATGTAGAAAGCAAAGGCATGATTTTTATTTCGACTCCATTTTCACGTGCGGCAGCTGAAAGACTAAAAAAGTTTGATATTCCAGCTTACAAAATAGGATCTGGAGAATGCAATAATTATCCGCTTTTAGAGCATATCGCTTCTTTTGGAAAACCTGTTATTTTAAGTACAGGAATGAATACTATTGAAAGTATTCAAAAAGCAGTAGCAGTATTTGATAAATATAATGTTCCTGTTGCTTTATTGCATACTACAAATTTATATCCAACACCAATTCATTTGGTTCGTTTTGGCGCTATGGTCGAATTGAATCAGGCTTTTCCAAATAAAGTTTTCGGTTTAAGCGATCATACTTTAAATAACAATGCATGTTTAGGAGCTGTTGCCTTAGGAGCTAGCATTCTAGAAAGACATTTTACAGATCACATGCAACGTATGGGCCCAGATATTGTTTGCAGTATGGATGAAAGTGCTTGTCGCGAATTAATCATTTCAAGTGCAGAAATTGCCCAAATGCGTGGCGGATCAAAAAAACCTGCTGATGAAGAGCAAGTAACTATAGATTTTGCTTTTGCAACAGTTTGCTCTATTACTTCAATTAAAAAAGGAGAAGTTTTTACCAAAGAAAACATCTGGGTAAAAAGACCTGGAACAGGAAAAATTTTGGCTGAAAGTTTTAATGATATAATTGGTAAAACAGCCACAAGAAATATTGAGAATGATGAACAATTAACTTGGGAAGATATTCAATAATATCAATGAAAAAAATCCTTTTTTTAACTGGTACCAGAGCCGATTTTGGTAAAATAAAATCATTAATCACAATTCTTGAAAAAAATCAGGAATTTGAGGTTTTTGTTTTCGTAACTGGTATGCATTTGCAAGAAGAATACGGGTACACCTTAATTGAAATTGAACGATGCAATTTTAAAAACATTCATACTTTCGTGAATCATACTCATGAAACCACAATGGATCTGACTCTTGCAAAAACGATAGAAGGATTTTCAAGCTATTGTAATACTATAAAACCAGACATGATAGTCGTTCATGGAGATCGTGTTGAGACTTTGGCTGGCGCAATAGTTGGATCTCTTAACAATATTCTCGTAGCGCATATTGAAGGAGGCGAAGTTTCGGGAACTGTTGACGAATTGATAAGACATAGTGTAAGTAAACTGAGTCATATTCATTTTACATCTAATGCTGAAGCAGAGAAAAGACTAATCCAAATGGGTGAAATAAAAGAATCTGTCTTTACAATTGGTTCTCCAGATATTGATATAATGTTTTCGGAACAGCTGCCAGATTTGGCAACAGTAAAAGAATATTACAAAATTCCTTATGCTGATTTTTCAATTGTAATGTTTCATCCTGTTACGACAGAAATAAATGCAATGAAGCAATATGCAGAAAATTTTGTTTCTGCCTTGCTCAAGGATAATCATAATTATGTGGTTATTTTTCCTAACAATGATTTAGGAAGCCAGTTTATTTTGGATAGCTATGCAAGGTTAAAAAATAATGAACGATTTAAAATTTTTCCTTCACTTCGTTTTGAGTACTTTCTGACTCTTTTGAAAAATAGCAAATTCATTATCGGAAACAGTAGTGCTGGTATTCGCGAAGCGCCTTATTACGGCATTCCAATTATCAATATTGGCACTAGACAACAAAATAGGGCGATACATGCAGACATAGTAAATGTGGATTATTCTGAAGAAGAAATCGAAGGGGCACTTTCTATTATTGACTCGCATAAAGTACAAAAATCAGAGAATGATTTTGGAGAAGGAAATAGTGCAGAATTATTTCTTAATTGTCTTCAGAAATCGGATATTTGGCAGCTCAATCACCAAAAACAATTCAGAGACAGTTGATACCTAAAAAGATTTTTATTTTATTGCCAGACGGAGTTGGACTTAGAAATTTTGCTTTTTCTAATTTTTATAAAATTGGATTGGAAAAAAATTTTAATGTAACGTATTGGAATAATACGCCATTCGATTTAAAACAAATTGGTTTTAATGAAATTAAAATTAAAAATGCAAAACCAAACCCATTAACAGATAGTTACAAAAATGCGCGAAAACATATTGAGCTTAATCTTAGCATAAAAAAAGAAAAAGATACTGTTTACGATTCCTATCGTTTTCCTTTTTCTTTTAAAACTATAAAAGGTACGGTTAAAAGCTGTTTTGCAAAATTCTTTATCTCAATAAATAATTCTGAAAAAGGCTTAGAAAAAGTTAGAGAAAAGATAAAAATAAAAGAAAGGGAAACGGAGTTTTATAAAGACTGTTTGGAGACTCTCCGAAAAGAAAAGCCTGATTTTGTGTTTTGTACCAACCAGCGTCCTGTTTTGGCAATTGCCCCTTTATTAGCTGCCAACGAACTTAAAATACCAACAGGAACTTTTATTTTCTCTTGGGATAACCTTCCAAAAGCTACAATGGTGGTTGAAACGGATTATTATTTTGTTTGGAGCGAACACATGAAAGCTGAACTTCAAAAGTATTATCCATATATAAATGAAGATCAGATTTTTGTTGTAGGAACACCACAATTTGAAACCCATTTTGATCACGATATTATCGAAGATAAAGCGCAATTCTTTGGCAGACATAAGATGGATTTAAATAAAAAATACATCTGCTATTCTGGAGATGATGCTACTACTTGTCCAGATGACCCACAATATTTATCTGACTTTGCCAATGCAGTACGAAAATTAAACGAACAGAAGAATCATTCGTTAGGTATTGTATTTAGACGTTGTCCTGTTGATTTTTCAGGCAGATATGATGAGGTCTTAGCTAAGAATAAAGATTTAATTGTTTCAATTGATCCGAGTTGGGAAAAAATAGGGGAAGGGTGGAATACTGTATTGCCAACTCAGGATGATGTTAAGTTGCTTGTTAATACCATTTTTCATACAGAAATGGTTGTAAATTTAGGATCTTCAATGGCGTTTGATTATGCTTGTTTGAAAAAGCCATGTGCTTACTTAAATTACGATTCCTCAAATAAAGTTGATCCAGATTTTTCTGTTTCTAAAATCTATAAATACGTGCATTTTCGATCAATGCCAGATCAGAAAGCTGTTATCTGGTTAAATTCTGCAAACGAAATTGCTGCTAAAATTAAGGATGGATTGGAGAAAAACGAAACTTTAGAAAGTGTCGAAAAGTGGTTCGAAATTATCAATCAAGATCCACCGCAATTAGCTTCTCAACGTACTTGGGAAGCAATAATGCAGATAGTAAAATGAAAAACTTTTTACGAAAAATAGCATGGAAAATCCTCGGAAATGAATATTATACATTTTTGAAAGGGCAAAATAAACAGTATTTGCATCTTGCAAAAAATGTTTCTATCGGATACAAAACCTATCACAATGGAGCATTTGTATGGCAATGGCACAATAATTCAGCATTAGAAATTGGAAAATATTGTTCGATAGCAAATGATGTCAATTTTATATTAGATTCTGGGCATCATCAAGTTAGTGAGATTACTGCTTTTCCGCATTTTAATCATTTGAGAAGCAATAGCTTGTTTTCGAATGAAGAATCAAAAAACAAAATAAAAAAAGACATTGTTACTCCAGAAAGCAAGACTATAATTGGAAATGACGTCTGGATTGGTATGAATGTTATTATTTTGCCGAACGTTAAAATAGGAAACGGAGTTACAATTTTGGCAGGTTCTGTTGTGTCAAAAGATGTTCCTGATTATGCTGTAGTAGGCGGAATTCCTGGGACAGTAATAAAGATGAAATTTAATTCTGAGATTATTAGTAAAATGCAGCAAATTGCATGGTGGAATTGGGAGGCTGAAAAAGTGGAAGAAAATGTCCAAGATTTTTATCTTCCAATTCAAGAATTCATTAACAAATGGTATAGCTAAATGATCGAGAGACTTTTGGTCTTGATTTATTAATAACAGATTTAAATTTATGCTTTTTAACTCCTTGGCTTTTGCCATATTTTTGCCAATAGTTTTTTTACTTTATTGGTTTGTCTTCAATAAAACAAAAAGTACACAAAATGCTTTGTTAATTGTGGCAAGTTATTATTTCTACTCTTGCTGGGATTGGAGATTTTTATTTTTATTAATTTTTTCCACATTTTTAGATTATTACAGTGGAATTCAAATTGAAAAAAGTGATTCAGGGAAAAGGCGCAAATTTTGGTTTTGGCTCAGTATTCTAGTGAATTTGGGGTTTTTAGGGATTTTTAAATATTATAATTTTTTCGCGACTTCTTTCGCAGATTTATTATGCAGTGTAGGATTAAAGGCAAATCCAACTCTGTTAAAAGTAATACTTCCTGTCGGGATTTCATTTTATACTTTTCACGGTCTTTCGTACGTTATTGATATTTATAACAAAAGAATTAAAGCTGAATATAATTTTATTGATTATTCCCTTTTTGTGAGTTATTTTCCGCTTTTGGTAGCAGGTCCCATTGAAAGGGCGACGCATTTATTGCCTCAAGTAAAAGAGAAACGCAGATTTGACTATCAAATGGCTGTTGATGGACTTAGGCAAATTCTTTGGGGGGTATTTAAAAAAGTAGTAATTGCAGATAATTGTGCAATTGTTGTAAATATGGTTTTTGCAAATCCGGAAGAATATTCAGGAAGCGTATTGGTATTAGGAGCAGTCTTCTTTGCTTTTCAAATTTATTGTGACTTTAGCGGATATTCAGATATTGCATTAGGGGTTTCAAGACTTTTTGGGATTGAACTATTAAAAAACTTTAATTACCCTTATTTTTCAAGAGACATTGCTGAGTTCTGGCGACGTTGGCACATATCTTTGTCTTCATGGTTTCGAGACTATCTTTATATTCCTTTAGGAGGTAGTAGAGGTAGTATTTGGATTAAAGTCAGAAATGTTTTTATTATTTTCATAATTAGTGGGTTTTGGCATGGAGCAAATTGGACTTTTATTGTCTGGGGCTTAATTAATGCATTGTTTATTATGCCTTCAGTTATGTTTAATACAAATCGTAATAATCTAAATATAGTTGCAGAAGGTAAGCTTTTACCGAACCTTAAAGAATTTGGACAAATGATAGTAACATTTTTTTTAGTATGTTTTGCGTGGATATTTTTTCGAGCTCAGGACTTAGATAATGCTTTTTGTTACATTAAGAGAATTTTTTCAAAAAGTTTGTTTACAATTCCAAAATTCAATTCTAGTGATATTTCGGTGAAAATTTTAGCAGTTTTACTGTTTCTATTTATACTAAAAGAATGGGCAGGAAGATCTAAAAACCATGCATTAGAAAGTAATAAATCAGTGCCTACTTATTTGAAAATGGCTTTTTACTTTATTATTTTCATGGCAATAATGGTATGGGGAGTAACGAATAAAACAGAATTTATTTATTTTGCGTTTTAAATATACTATGATTAAAAAGTTTATATACAAAGTTTTGTTTACCAGCATTTGTTTTTTTTCACTTCTCTCCGTTGTTCTTTTTGCAGTATCAAAATATGTAGAAGACAAAAAATTTAAAAATTCTCAGACTGAAAGTAATACATTAATAGTAAAATCAGATTGCAAATATGATTTATTATTTATGGGAATTTCACATGCACGCAATTTTTCAAGGTATGAAAATCATAAAATCGTTGAAAGAATTTTAGATAAAAAAATTATTAATATCGGACAAGGGGGCGGTATTTGTAGCATTAACGAACAATTATTTTATCTTAAATATTTTTATTCAAAAGGGAATAAGGCCGATGCTGTTGTTCTAATTCTAACACCTTCAATGTTGACATCAGAAAAATTGCCAATTGCCTCAAATACTTTTGATAAAGAAATTTTTGATTTAAGTTTTCTTTATCAGTATCTATTATTTGATTCTGAAAATAAATATCAAAGGATTATAAAATATTTACAGAGCAAACTCACAAAAGAATGGATAAATTTGGAACCTGATTATACAGTAGGTAAATTTGATTCGCTGACGAGAATGGACGAATTAACTGTTAAAAAGGGATTTCTTTTAGCACGCCAACAAAATATTAATATTGAAAGGTTTAAAAAGTCTTGCTTTCAAGTCGAAGAAATTATTAAGCTTGCAGAAATGAATAATTCAAAAGTTGTCTTCATAATTCCTCCTGCCTTGTTTGGAAAATGGCCAGAACATAATCAAGTAAGTGATTTTGCAAAAAAAATGAAAGAAAAGCATGGAATAAACTTTTATGACTTTTCTGAATCCGTTTTAAAACCTCAATATTATTACGATCATCATCATTTGAATACTAAAGGGGTTAAATATTTTACTAGTGTTTATTTAAAACCTATTCTATAGTCATAATTTAATCGAAATATTCTATTGTTACTATTTGTTTAATATAACTCCCGATAATAAGATACTATGTTTTTTAACTCATTAGCGTTTGCTATTTTTTTACCTATTGTTTTTTTCTTGTATTGGTTCGTCTTCAATAAAACTAAAAGCACGCAAAATGCTTTGCTAATTGTGGCAAGTTATTATTTTTATTCGTGTTGGGACTGGAGATTTCTATTTCTGCTCGTTTTTTCTACATTTTTAGATTATTTTACGGGGATCCAAATTGAAAAAAGTAACTCAGAAAAAAAACGTAAATTTTGGTTTTGGCTTAGTATTTTAGTGAATTTAGGATTCTTAGGAATTTTTAAATACTATAACTTCTTTGCAATTTCATTTGCAGAAATGTTCACTTCTTTTGGGTTTAAAGTAAGTCCATTTTTATTGAATGTTATTCTGCCTGTTGGAATTTCATTTTATACTTTCCACGGATTATCCTATGTAATTGATATTTATTACAAAAGAATAAAAGCCGAGTACAACTTTATAGACTATTCACTCTTTGTTAGCTATTTTCCACTTTTAGTGGCTGGACCAATAGAAAGAGCAACGCATTTATTGCCTGAGTTAAAGGAAAAACGTGAATTTAATTTAGATAAAGCAAAAGAAGGGGTATGTCAAATTGTATGGGGACTGGTAAAAAAAGTGGTTATTGCAGATACTTGCGCAGTATATGCCAATGCTATTTTCGATTATTATCCTTCAATGAACTCACTCTCATTAATTGTGGGAGCAGTTTATTTTGCATTTCAGATTTATGGAGATTTCTCAGGATATTCGGATATTGCACTCGGGGTTTCTAAACTATTTGGTTTAGATTTATTGAGGAACTTCAATTACCCTTATTTTTCAAGAGACATAGCTGAGTTTTGGCGTCGCTGGCATATTTCACTTTCTTCTTGGTTTCGCGATTATTTGTACATTCCGTTAGGAGGAAGCAAGGGCGGACTTTGGATGAAAATTAGAAATACATTTATCATTTTTATTGTTAGCGGATTTTGGCATGGCGCCAATTGGACCTATATAGTCTGGGGATTTATTAATGCGGTTTATTTCCTTCCTTTATTATTGTCTAATAGCAATAGAAACAACATGGATTCTATTACTTTAAAATGGAATTTAGATTCGTTGAAAGTGCTTTTTAGTATTCTAACAACTTTTTTATTGACTTGTGTTGCGTGGGTATTTTTTAGAGCACGTACCATAACGGATGCCGTTTTATATCTAAAAAGAATATTTACTAATGGAGAATTTAGCCCTCAGTATTTAGATAACGAACGATATAATTATGAATTAATATTAATGATTGGCCTATTTGTTTTAGTCGAATGGAATAATAGAACTAAAGTGGAGCCAATTTCAGGAAGGAGAAGTATGTTAAAAATGGCTTTAGCGATTATGGCTATTATCGCTTTTGGAACCTATTCAGATTATAAAGAATTTATTTATTTCCAATTTTAATGAAGAAGTTTTTATTATACATCTTAGGAATTTTCCTTTTAACGGTTTTGATAGCGGTTATTTTAGACGGATTCTATACTTATGTTTTTATGCAGTCGAGAAATCGTGGAAAAATTGAAACCGTTTTTAATTCTACAGCAAAAAAATATGATGTTGTGATTCTTGGTTCTTCAAGAGCGAATAATCATTTTGTATCACAAATGTTTGAAGATAAAGGATTAAAAACATTCAATTACGGAATGAGTGGAGGACATTTGTTTGAAGCCTCCTTAATGTTGAAATTGATGATTGAAAGAAAGTACGAAATTAAAAATGTAATTCTTGAAGCTGATCTAAATCTTGCCAGCGATCATCAAGCAGAAGGAATTGCCGCATTGTTTTTGCCTTATATTCATAATTCTGAAATCATCAAAGAGCGTTATAAAAATGAAAGCAATTTTAATGAATTATACTATATACCATTTTATCGATATGTAAAGTATGACGGTAAAATTGGTTGGAGGGAAACATTTTTTACACTTATTCATAAAAAAACTAATTCATTAGATAATTTAGGATACCATCCTTTAGAAAAACATAAAAATGGCAATATGAAAAATAATATTGTCAACTTAAATCCTTTGCCAAATAATAAATACTACGAAGAGATTAAAAGTATTTGCAAAAAAAATAATATCAACTTTATTCCTGTTATGACGCCAATGTGCGAGAATGTTGTTGGGATGAACTATTTTGATAAAGTAAAAAAAGCATATAGAAATTCACAATTATGAGAATGCAGTTGTTGAGAATAAATATTTTTCTTCATGCGGACATATGACAGATGAAGGAGCGAGATTATTTACTGCAAGAATTATAAATGACTTTTTTAATAAGTAATGCATATAGCTTTTCTCACCACAGAGTATTCACATCCTAGTATTGCACAATCGGCCGGGATTGGAACAAGTATTAAAAATCTGGCGACTTCATTGCATAAGTCTGGAAATAATATTACTATTTTTATTTATGATCAGCCTGTACAGGAAATTATAAATGATAATGGGATTAAAATTCATCGCATTAAAGGAAAAAAGTATAAATTTTTTGGATGGTATTTGTATAGAAAACATATTCAGAAATACTGTGCTCAAATAATTCATCAGGAAAGTATTGATGTAATTGAAGCGGCAGACTGGACAGGAATTACGGCTTTTATGCATTTTAAAATTCCTTTAGTAATTCGTTTTCACGGAAGTGACGCTTATTTTTGTCATTTAGAGAATAGAAAGCAAAAACTTAAAAATTTCTGGTTTGAAAAATTAGCAATAAATAGCGCTCAGGCATTTATAGCTCCAACCACATTTGCAGGAGAAGTTTCAAAAAAGCTTTTTAAGATAAAAAACAAAGAGATCCAAACAATTCATAATGGTGTAGATCTTAAACAATTTGAAAATAAGAAGCCACAAAAATTTGAAAAAAATACAATTCTATATATAGGTACTTTAATTAGAAAAAAAGGCGTTTTAGAACTTCCAGGAATTTTCAATAAAGTGCGTAATGTTTTTCCAGAAGCAAAACTTCTTTTAATAGGAAGTGATTCTTTTGATATAAAAACGAACTCTAAATCAACTTGGGAGTTAATGAAAAGTTTATTTACTAAAGATGATTTAGATAATGTCGATTATATCGGTAAAATTCCATACATTGAAGTTCAGGAACATATAACAAAAGCAAATGTATGCGTCTTTCCAACCTTTGCAGAAACTTTAGGAATGGTAACCATCGAGGCAATGGCCATGCAAAAGGCAATTGTAAATAGCAATATTGGCTGGTCGCAAGAACTTATTATAGACGAAGAAAGTGGTTATCTTGTACATCCTTCAAATCATGATTTGTATGCGGAAAGAATTATAGAATTATTTAAAAATGATTCTTTGGTTTTACAGTTAGGAAAAAAAGCTAGAGAACGCGTTGAAGAAAAATTCGACATCAATAGCCTTGTTATCGCAAATATTAATTTTTATCAAAGTATTATAAACCCCAATAAAAAGACAACGTGATAATTGTTTATCATCAAAATAATAGAATAGTTAAAGTTGAAGCAAAGGAAGAGAATGTTTTCTCCGAAAAGAAAAGTATTGCTGAAGGCTTAATTGAAATTGCAGAGAAATTTCCAAATGATTTGATTATTTGGAGCCATATCTCATTAGGATCTTATCTTAATGTCGAGAAAATTGATGAAATTTTTCATCAAAATAAGATAATGGCTTCTTATAATTTATCTCCGAATAATTTTATTTCTGATAGTATTGGTTATGTAGATTCATTGCCTTCTATAAAAATAAATAAAGAAGTAAGCTACCCAACTTGGATGATGAGCAGTAATGTTGGAGGAATTCATGCTACTAGTTTATTGCTTTTAAAGGATCAAATTGAGAAAGATGCAAATTTTGACTATTTCCTTAATTCAATAGCAAAATTAGGAATGCCTCTTGGGCTTTTATGCTATTCTGAACCAAAATTGCTAAAAGATTGTTCCGAAATTTTTCCGAAGCACAAGAATGATAAATACCTTCTGTTTAGATTTGTAAAACAGCATTATAAAACACGTTGGCTATATTTACTTTTTTTAGATCTGCTTCTTTATAAAAGAACATTGGCTATTTTTCCTTTTCTAATGTGTTTTTTTCAAAAGAATAGATACCTAAATGAAGATACATTTCATAAAATTGAAGTTACATCTAAAAATAAAGTAATTGAAGAAGGAACCATAGATGTAATCATTCCGACGATTGGGCGAAAAAAATATTTGTACGACACTCTAAAAGATCTTTCTGTACAAACATATTTGCCATTAAATATTATTGTTGTGGAGCAGAATCCTGTTCAAGACAGCATCACAGAACTTGATTATATTTTGAATGAGCATTGGCCATTTCAAATTAAACATATTTTTACGCATCAAACCGGTGCTTGCAATGCAAGAAACTTGGCTTTGAAAGAAGTGAAGAGTGAATGGGTGTTTATGGCAGATGATGATATTCGAATAGAACAAGATTTTTTAGATCAAGCCTTTAGAATAATTGAAAAAGAAGGTTTCGAACAGATTACATTAGGATGTTATCAGCCTGACTATTCTTCGCATAAAAAAATAAATCAGAAGTTTCAATGGGGAAGTTTCGGTTCTGGTTGCAGTATTGTAAAGACGAAGAACATAAAAACACTTTCTTATAACATGAGTTTTGAATTTGGTTATGGAGAAGATGGTGATTTTGGAATGCAATTGCGAAATTTAGGATATGATATTCTCTATTCTCCTCAACCGGAAATTCTTCATCTAAAGGCGCCAATTGGTGGTTTCAGAACAAAACATATCATGGCTTGGGCAAACGAAAAAATTCAGCCAAAGCCTTCACCTACAGTAATGTTGTATAAAGTTTTGCATTTAACACAAGAACAAATTGATGGGTATCGTACTATTTTGTTCTTTAAGTATTACAGAGTTCAAAAAGTTAAAAATCCAATCCAATATTATTTTAATTACAAAAAACAGTGGTTACAAAGTTTGTATTGGGTTAACAAACTAAATGCTATAAAATGAAATTTTCATTGATTATTTGTACATATATGCGCCCTGAGTCATTAGTTAAATTGCTAAACTCAGTAAACATTCAAAGTAAATATCCAGATGAAATTTTAATTATTGATGGGTCATTAAATGAAAAAACTAAAATTGCTTTAGATAAAAATGATTTTAAGAATCTAAAATATTTTTTGGTTTCCTCTGAGCATAGAGGTCTTACAAAACAACGCAATTTCGGAATCAGTCATGTTGCTTTTGATTCTGAAATAGTTTGTTTTTTAGATGATGATACCATTTTAGACAACAATTATTTTGAGCAATTATTAAATACGTACATCCTTTATCCCGATGCATTAGGTGTAGGAGGTTATATTGCAAATGAAATTAAATGGAAAAAAACAGAAGAAAACTATAAGCCTTCTATAAAAGAATTCTATTTCGATGGCTGGATACGTAAAGAAGGAAGTCGTTTTGTACTTCGAAAAAGATTAAAACTAGATAGCGATTGTCCGCCTGGTTTTCTACCAGCTTTTTCTCATGGTAGGAGTGTTAGTTTTTTGCCTCCAAGTGATAAAATTTATCAAGTAGAACAATTGATGGGAGGCGTTTCTTCTTTTAAAAAATCAATTTTTAAGGAGTTTTTATTTTCAACGTATTTTGAAGGGTATGGATTGTACGAAGATGCTGATTTTTCTATAAGAGTTGCTAAATCGGGTAAACTATTTATTAATACAGCAGCAAAGTTAAATCATTTTCATAATCCTTCTGGAAGACCTAATCAATTCAGATATGGAAAGATGGTTGTAAGAAATGGTTGGCATGTATGGAGAGTTAAAAATCCTAATCCAAGTTTTTATGATCATTTTAAATGGAATGCAATTACTATTTTGTTAACCTTAATTCGTTTTACAAATGCTTTTAAAGGAAATAATAAATCTATTTCAATGACAGAAGCTTTAGGAAGATCAGTAGGCTGGTGGAGCTTGCTATTCAATAAACCTACCCAAAAATGAATACAAACAGGACGCTGTATTTAAAATTATAAAAGAGATTAGTCTATTTGATGAACTTACTATGACACTATTTCAACTTATAAAATCAGATTATAGGAAACACCGAAAATATGGAGCAAATTTTTTGATTATTGTTCTATTTACACAAGGCTTTTGGGCAACTTTTCAATACCGAATTGCACATTATATCTATGCGCACATTAAGTGGAAATTGTTTAAACTTCCAATGCTTTGTTTGGCTTTTTTGTGGTTTAAAACTATTGAGATTATAACAGGGATTTCAATTCCTTATTCCGCAAAAATTGGGCATTCGTTTTACATAGGTCATTTTGGAGGAATAATAATAAATTCTAATGCAGTAATAGGAAATAATTGCAATATTTCTCAAGGAGTTACTATTGGAGTTTCTGGTCTAGGAATTAATAGAGGCGTACCAGTTCTCGGTGATAACATATATATTGGAGCAAATGCAGTTTTGGCTGGAAAAATAAATATAGGCAATAATGTTTTAGTTGCTGCCTGTTCGATGGTTAATCGTTCTTTTTTAGATAATTCTGTTTTAGCAGGAGTTCCAGCATTAGTAATATCTCAAAAAGGATCAAAAGGATACATTTAATGAAATTATTAATCATTTCAACTGCACCATTTATTTTCAAGAATAATGAAACTTTTGCGTATTCCCCATATGTAAATGAGTTAGTTATTTACGAAAAATATTGTAACGAAATAAATTTCTGTTGTCCAGTTTGGGAAACGGATAAAGGATTGTTGATAAGTAAAATTCCATTTAATAGTATAAAGCATCATGAATTAATTGATTCAGATTTGCTAACTATTAAAAGTGTTTTTAAAGCATTTTTTCAAAGCCTTTATAATGTTTTTGTCATGATAAATGCAATGAGAGAAGCAGATCATATACATTTGCGATGTCCTGGCAGTATGGCTTTATTAGGATGCTTTGTTCAGATTTTTTTCCCAAATAAAAGAAAAAGTGCAAAATATGCAGGAAACTGGGATCCTAAAAGTGAAAAGCCATGGTCTTATAAAATGCAAAAATGGATTCTTAATAATGCTTTGCTAACAAGAAATATGCAGGTTTTGGTATATGGAGATTGGGAAAAGCAATCAAAAAATATAAAATCATTTTTCACAGCAACTTATTCAGAATCTGAGAAAGAAAATATTGAAAAAACGGACTTTAAGAATGGAATTAAGTTCGTTTTTGTTGGAAGCTTGGTTTCAGGCAAAAATCCTCTGTATAGTATTAAATTAGTTGAGAAATTGGTAATGAAAGGCCATAGCGCAACATTAGATTTATATGGGGAAGGTGTAGAAAGAAATTCTCTAGAAAATTATATTCAAATGAATAAATTGGAAAGCTATGTTTTTTTAAGAGGAAATAATAATAAGGAAATTTTGAAAAATGCCTATAAAAATAGTCATTTTGTAGTTTTGCCTTCAAAAAGTGAAGGTTGGCCTAAAGCTGTAGCAGAGGGAATGTTTTGGGGATGTGTTCCAATTGCGACAAAAGTCTCATGTGTTCCATATATGTTAGATTATTCCAAACGAGGCGTTTTACTAGAAATTGATTTGGATAAAGATGCTAAGCAGATAGAGAATTTAATAGTGAATCAAAATGATTTTTTAAAGAAAAGTGAAATGGCTATAGAATGGTCACGCAATTTCACCACAGATGTTTTTGAAAAAGAAATTGCAAAATTGCTGATAAAATGAGAATTGTACAAATTATAGATTCATTAGAAGTTGGTGGTGCAGAGCGTATGGCTGTAAATTATGCAAATTCACTTGCGGATAGAATTGAATTTTCAGGATTAATTGCAACAAGGAGTGAAGGCTTACTTTTAGACCATTTAAATCAAAAAGTCACATATTCATTTCTGGGAAAAAAATCGGTTCTTGATTTAAATGCAATTTTTAGATTAAGAAATTATCTCAAGAAAAATAAAATTCAGCTAATTCATGCGCATAGTTCTTCTTTTTTTATCGCGGTTTTAGTTAAATTAACGATGCCAAGAATTAAAATAATCTGGCATGACCACTATGGAATTTCGCAGGATCTTTCATCAAGAAAAAATATGGCGTTAAAATTTTCATCTTTTTTCTTTTTAGGAATTATTTCTGTAAATGATGCTTTAAAAAAATGGGCTCAGAACTATTTAAATTGTTCAAATACTAAGTGTTTTCCCAATTTTATAATAGAACCAAATGCATCTTTAAGCGGTTTTAAGTTAAAAGGAAAAGATGGCTACAGGATAATCTGTGTTGCAAATTTACGCCCTCAAAAAAATCATGAGCTACTCATTAATGGTGCATTAGAAATCCATAAAAAGTTTCCGGATTGGACTTTTCATTTGGTCGGTAAAAATTTTAATGATGCTTACAGCGAAAATTTATTAAAAAAAGTAAAAGAGCTAGGGCTTACTGAAGTTATATTTTTTTATGGGGCAGTAAATAATGTTCAAGATTTGTTGCCACAATGTGAAATAGGAGTTTTGACTTCAATTTCAGAAGGTCTTCCTCTGGCCGTTTTAGAATATGGACTTGCTAGTTTACCAGTTGTAGCAACAAATGTTGGTGAAATTTCAAAAGTTATTCCTTCAGCTAATGAAGGTTTAATAATTGAATCGAATAATTTAGGGCAGTTCGTAGATTCGGTTCAGAAATTAATTGAAGAAGAGGATGTGCGAAAATTATTTGGAAAGCATTTGAATTTTTATGTGAATAAAAATTTTAGCGAGAAATCAATTTTAGAAGAGTACAGTACATGGTTAGAATCTTTGATTACTTTTGCTGAATAAATATTTTATAATGAAAAACACAAAACTTACCTATTTAACTTTAATTGTTTTTCATGCGCTATTAGCATTAGTTATTTTTTTTATTCCTTTTATTTCTAAGATATATGCTATACTTATTATTATAATAGGATTTACAATAGTTTACAAAAGTAAAAACAACAACAATGAAGTACTTTTTGTAAGTGCTTATTTAGTAGGAGCAGAGGTTCTTTTACGAATGACAGGAGGAAATTTAAACAATGAATTTGTAAAATTTTCCGTCATATTCTTTATGATTTGTGGAATGGTTTATAGCAATTTCTCGAAAAATGGATTGATATATTTAGTCTTTCTATTACTATTATTTCCAGCTATTTTAGTCACAATTTCGGAAGCAGGTATTGATATTGATATAAAAAAAGTTTTGTTTTTTAATTTATCAGGCCCATTGTGTATAGCAATCTGTGCGATTTACATGTTCAGTAGAAGAATTACACTTGAAACGCTTGGTAAAATTTTAATAACAATGGGATTGCCAATAGTCTCCATAACGATATATCTATTTTTATATACACCAAGTATTAAAGATGTTGTGACTGGTACACAATCAAATTTTGAAACATCAGGAGGTTTTGGACCAAATCAGGTTTCCACCATACTAGGGCTTGGAATGTTTGTTTTCTTCACGCAGTTGATTTTATATTCAAAATCTAAATTGGAGATTGTTATTAATACAGGATTATTTGTCTTTATTAGTTATAGAGGAATTGTTACTTTTTCAAGAGGTGGAATTATGACAGCAGTGGCAATGATTGTGTGTCTTTTACTTTTACTCTATTATTTTTCTAATGCAAAAGGAAAAAAGAAATTAAGTTTAGTATTTATTTTAACAGGAACCCTAAGTATTGGGGTCTGGACATATAGTTCCTCTCAAACAAAAGGACTTATTGAGAAACGTTATGCGAATAAAGATGCTTTAGGACGTGAAAAAAAGGATCGTTTAGGAGGAAGAGAAGAGATTATGGATGCAGAAATAAAACTTTTTTGGGATAATGCATTTTTGGGAGTTGGAGCTGGACTAAGTAAGTCGAAGAGGATAGAAGAGTTAGGAGTAGAAGTGGCCTCACATAATGAAATAACGAGATTACTTGCCGAACATGGTTTCTTTGGTCTGGTGGCTTTCCTAATTCTTTCTGTTGTGCCATTTTTTCTGTATCTAAACAATTGGCAACATTTGTATTTTTTATCATTCTTTATTTTTTGGCTTTTAACAATTAACCACGCTGCAATGCGAACAGCTGCCCCTGCTTTTGTATACGCACTATGCCTTCTTTCAGTGCAAATAAAAATTCCCGAAGAAACAGAAAATTAATAGATTAGTTATATTTTTTGCGATACATTTGCTTTGCCCTAACCAAATTAAAACCTACAAGAGATGTTATCAAAAAAGAAAATGCATTTCGAAATCTCGGAGAGGAAGATCTTACTCCTTTCTTTCGATGCTGTTTTTATTCTATTTGCTTTATATTTATTAAGCGCAATCTTTGATTATCATTATTTCGCCTTTGATTTAAGTAGCTCGCTTAGCATACTTTTACTAGTCAGCTATCTTTTTGTCTTTGGTGTAATATTTGAAATCTATAATCTACAGGTAGCAAGCAATCATCTGCAGATTCTGCAAAATGTCGTTTTTACCGCAACAGCCACTGTTTTGGCTTATTTGTTTACGCCTGTTCTTTCTCCGGTACTGCCCAAACAAAGATTAGTAATAGTAATATTTTATTTTACAATACTAATTACATTGTTGCTTTGGCGTTTGTTCTATTGCTATTTTCTAGCATCTCATCGTTTTTCGCAAAATGTTGTTTTGATTTGCGATCAAAGTGAAGTTGAAGAATTAGTCTTAGGATTAGAAAGCGTTGATCCGCATTACAAAATTATTGGTTTCGTTAATTCCGATTCTGTTGCAGATGAAAATTTAGATTTTCATTATGTAAACGAAATAAAGAAAGAAGATTTAGAACGTTTCGTCTCTACACATTATGTCTCAGAAATTGTAATTGCTTCTCAGAAAACAGATGGTATAACTTCCGATCTATATCAGCAGCTGCTTCATTTATTAGAAAAAGGATATATCATACGCGAATACACACAAGTTTACGAAAGCAAAACACAGCGAATTCCTGTTCATCACATAGAAAAAGATTTTTATAGATTTTTCCCCTTTAGCAGAAGTAATAGTAATAAACTGTACTTGTCTTTGGTTCGTCTTATCGAACTCATGTTTTCTATTCTGGGGCTTTTAATCAGTCTAGTTTTTATTCCGATAATTTTTCTCTGCAATCTATTTGCCAATAAAGGAAGCCTTTTTTACACTCAAGAAAGAGTAGGGAAAAATGGAGTAGTTTTCGAGATTTACAAGTTTAGAACTATGACCGAGAATTCAGAGGCAAACGGAGCTGTTTTTGCGACTCATAATGACAAAAGAGTTACTCCATTTGGTAAATTTATGCGGAAGTCTAGAATTGATGAACTTCCTCAATTTATTAATGTCTTAAAAGGAGATATGGGCGTAATTGGCCCGAGGCCTGAACGTCCTTTTTTTGTTGAAGAAATTGCCGCTGTAATGCCTTTTTATGAAACGCGCCATGTAATTAAACCTGGACTTACTGGATGGGCACAGGTTAATTATTCTTATGGAGAATCAATTGACGAAAGTTTGGTTAAACTTCAGTATGATTTGTATTATATCAAACACAGAAGTATATTTCTCGACCTAAGTATTACTTTCAAAACCATTACGACGGTTTTATTCTACAGGGGTCAATAAAAATTTTTAAATTATAATCGGAATTGGTTTTTTGTTGCGGATTGCGGTTCGCACTAAAACCACTCCGCTTGTAATGATCAACGGTAAAGTGATAAAGAAATGTGCTTTATTGATTAAAAATAAAAAGTAAATCACTAAAAGGACAAAGTTGATCAGCGAAAATCGATACGTCCATAGTTTGTTTTTGAAAATTGAAAACAAAACTAAAACCAATAAAAGTGGACTAAAAAGCAATACATTATAATTCATCGCCAGCTCTTGGTGGAATGAATAAAATCCCATTATTACAAAGAATATCCCCATTAAGGATAAAATCAAAAAATAGATTTTATCTACTGTTTTGTTTCTAGCAAAGATTACAAAAAGCAGAATAAAGAGATATGTGTAAATGTTATTCCACCAAGATTTCGGTGTTTCTTTCGTAAATTCTAATAGCGTTTTGCTTTTAGCTGCAAGAGGTTTATTCTGGAAAGTGGTTTTATCTAAACTGTTTTTCAATTCAAATGGAAGGAAAATTCTGGTTCCCATTTGATCAACTTTAGTTCCGAAAATAATGCTAGTTCCTAATTGATCATAAAAATGTTCATCAAAATAAGGAAATAGGATAGAACGATAGGTCTTGTCTGTGTCTCCTTTTTTAGTTATTGTATTTTGATTTAGTGATTTATTAATAACATCAACAACCATCGAGGTGCAATTTTTATCAATAAATTTATAAGTATAATATCTTTCTTCAGAAAATAAAGAATGATTTAGATTGTCAAATATTTTTTGTTTTAAAGGAAGACCAATGAGAAGTTCTTGTTCATAAACACTTCGTTTATCATTGCTATATTCACTTATAAAATCAGAAAAAGGATGAGTAATAATAAAATATTGTAAATCGCCTTTCGCGAATTTGGCAACGAAATTAGGGGTTCTAAAATCAAATGCGCCATAATTATAAACGATATCAATATTATTTGATGGATCAAATACACGAACAGCGGTATGTCCAAAATAAGAATAAGTCTCATTTCCAAGTCCGCAAGTCAAAATGCTTATTTTGGCGTCTTTAGATAAAGGTAAACTTTGGCTGAAACCAATAAAACTTGCTAAGAATAATAAAATAAAAAGTGCTTTTTTGAACATGACAGTTTTCATGATTTAAAATTTTAAATGTTTTATGGTTTCTAATTATCTAAAGATACCTAAATCTACTTTTAACGAAAAAATATTAGAATATAATGCGGTACTTTGGTTTCCTAAATCAGTCAAAGCGTAATCAATTTGTATGCCTTTATATCTAAATCCCAAACCAATATTAGGCTGAAAATTTACTTTTTCGGTGTTATCCAGCTGCGTTACATTCTGAAAGTTTCCTGCTCCAGCGCGCACAAAAACCAAATCGGTATAGCCAAACTCAAACCCTAGAGCTGGGTCTATACTTATAGCTTTTGAAGAAATAATGTCATTTGTCTGTTCAAAACGCATATTTAAATTAGCTGAGGTCACAAGACTGCATTCGTTATGAAAATCAAATCTTTTTGAAACTCCCAATTGTGCTTTTGGCAATGTTATCTCTGTGCTTTCTGGCAAAGTATTATTTTCTCCCGGAATTGCATTGACGATTTTTTCATATTCTTCTTCATCAATATTCCAAACGTTGTAAGTTGTAGTGATGTCGCGAAGCATTAACCCAAACTTCCAATCATTTCTTTCAAATTGAAGTCCGATATCAAATCCAAAACCCCAAGAATTGGCAAATTTTCCAATCACTCTTCGAATTACTTTTGCGTTTACACCGTATTGAAATCCATCAACAGGAAGTTTTCTGGCATAAGAAAAAGTAAAACCATAATCTGCTGTAGAGAAGAGGCTGATTCTGTTGTAATCAATATTTCCTTGATTATCGATTAATTGTGTAGTGTCCATGATGTCATCGACTCCAAAACGAATCATTGAAATTCCCCAAGCACTTCTGTCGTCAATTGGACTTGCGTAACCAATGTAATCGTATTGCGCAATATTGGCAAAGTAGCTGGCATGCATTAAAGCGATTTGATGATCTTCGAGATGCGTCAAACCTGCTGGATTCCAGTAAACTGCATTTACGTCATTTGAAGAGGCAGTTACGGCACTTGCCATTCCAAGAGCAGCAGCATCGACCCCAATATTCATAAATTCATTCGAATATTTTCGAACGGTTTGTGCATACTGAAAAGTACAACTCCAAAAGAATAAAAACACTAAATATTTCTTCAACGTATATGTTTTTGCAGATCGAAGCCTGTTTTAAAAATTTTTATCAAAAATATAATATTTTACTCATCTAATAAGTTCCTTTGCTTAAATATTCCCAAAGTCGCGCTTCGAAATAAAAAACTCTCGAAAAAACTCGTTTTGCATCCAGTTATTATACTAAATTTGTTCTCTGCCATTATCAAATTTTTAAGCTATGAATATCAAAAAGCATATCCCAAATCTAATTACATTAATAAATCTTTTCTGCGGTTGTGTCGCAATTGTTTATGTTTCTCAGAACGATTATTTAATGGCTTTTTATATGGTTTGCTTAGGAATCTTTTTTGATTTCTTTGATGGTTTTTTTGCCAGATTATTTAAAGTGTCAAGTCCGCTTGGGTTGCAGTTGGATTCTTTGGCAGATATGGTGACAAGCGGTGTAACGCCTGGATATGTGATGTACAGCATGTTTACCAACAGCGCACATGAATTAGGAACGCATCCTGCGATTCCGTTTTTAGGATTTATTATCACTTTGGGATCTTGCTATCGTTTGGCTAATTTTAACATCGATACACGTCAGACGGATTCTTTTATCGGATTGCCTACACCTGCAAACGCTTTGTTTATTTTAAGCCTTCCTTTGGTAATTTCATTTTCAGATTCGTTAATGGTTTTAGAAATTTTAACCAATCAATGGGTTTTATTGGTGATAACATTGTGTAGCGCTTATATTTTAAATGCTGAAATTCCGTTGTTTGCTTTAAAAATTAAAAAATTTAGTTTTAAAGAAAACGCACTTCAAATTGTATTTTTGATCATTTCTGTACTAATGATTGTGTTGCTTCAATATATGGCAATTCCATTGATTATTGCTTTTTATGTATTGCTGTCGATCATTAATAATCTTTTTTTGAAAAAGTAATTCTGTTTAATGGCAAGAAAAACGACTTATCGTAAAACATATTCAAGAAAACCAGCTGGAAGATCTTTTCTAAGCAGACTTTTTCGAGGACTTTTATTGATTTTTTTCGGACTTTTATTCATTGGGATAATTTATCATTATCGCAAAGGGCTTGCTTATTATTTAGGTTTTAGAACAGAAAAAGTTTTAGAAGAAGATGAGGTTGATAAACATCTTTCTGATGTGCGAAACATTCGAGTTCTCGAAAATCATAAAGGAAAAGTAATTGGAATTGATGTTTCTGAATTTCAAGGAAAGGTAGATTGGGAAGAAGTCGAAATCTTGGACGAAAAATATCCTGTTCAGTTTGTTTTTATTCGCGCAACTGCTGGAAATGATCGTGTAGATAGGCAATTTAAAAGAAATTGGGAAGGTGCAAAAGAAAATAAAATCATGCGTGGCGCCTATCATTATTATCGCCCAAACGAAAATTCTATTGAACAGGCAGATCTATTCATTAAAACAGTAAAATTGCAGAAAGGAGATCTTCCGCCTGTTTTAGATATTGAAAAATTGCCTAAAAATCAGCCTTTGGATAGTTTGAAAAAAGGCTTGAAACGTTGGTTGAATAAAGTGGAGCAACATTACCAAGTTCGCCCAATAATTTATTCTGGAGAAAGATATTATTCAGATTTTTTAAAAGAAGAATTCGGAGATTATTTGTTCTGGATTGCGAATTATAATTTCTACAGAGAAAAAATCGAAGATGACTGGTTGTTTTGGCAGTTTACAGAAAAAGCTTCTCTGCCAGGAATCAAACATCGCGTTGATGTTAATATTTACAACGGCGATTTAGAACAATTGCATTTTATTACAGTGGAATAAAAGCCTTCAGTTAACAGAGAGTATTTGATAAAACCAAAATAACAATTATTATAAAAGGTAACAGAAGCATTACAGAATACGGATTAGCAAAATTTATAGTATAACCCATCCATTGAATCTTTTTAGGAGGAAGCAATCTTTTGTCTTTTGGGTTATAATAAAAGCTATTGAAGAAATACCAATTCTTTGGATCTTTGTGCCAATTATCGTAATCTTCCTGAGTTGGTTTTTCTGATTTCATTTTAAATTAGTTTGCAGTGACGGTCACAGTTTTCAGTTTCTATTGAGACTGTAAACTGAGACTGCGACTGAATACTTTTTTCTAAAATTCCAATTTCTTTTTACGAAGCTCGAAGTTTTGTCCAAGATAAACACGACGAACCATTTCATCTTCTACCAATTCTTCTGGAACTCCAGCTTTAAGAATTCCTCCTTCAAACATTAAGTACGTTTTATCTGTAATGGCTAATGTTTCCTGAACGTTGTGATCGGTAATTAAGATTCCGATGTTTTTGTTTTTTAATTGCGCTACGATTCTTTGGATATCTTCAACTGCAACAGGGTCAACTCCTGCAAAAGGTTCGTCCAATAAAATAAATTTAGGGTCAGTTGCCAATGCACGCGCGATTTCGGTACGACGACGCTCACCTCCAGAAAGTAAATCGCCTCGGTTTGTGCGAATATGTTCTAAGCTGAATTCTTCAATTAAGCTTTCCATTTTAGCAATTTGAGCTTCTTTAGAAAGTTTCGTTAATTGTAAAACGCTCAAGATATTGTCTTCAATACTTAACTTTCTGAAAACAGAAGCTTCTTGTGCCAAATAACCAATTCCCTGTTGAGCACGTTTGTACATTGGATAGTCGGTAATATTTAAATCATCAAGAAAAATATTTCCTTGATTTGGTTTTACCAATCCTACAATCATATAGAATGACGTTGTTTTTCCAGCTCCATTTGGCCCTAAAAGCCCCACAATTTCTCCTTGATTTACTTCAACAGAAATTCCTTTTACAACACTACGTCCTTTATAGGTTTTGATTAAATTATCGGCTCTTAGCTTCATTTTTTTAATTAGATAATATCTTAATTAGATAATGTGTCAATTTGATAATGAGATAATTATTATCTCTGTTGGCAAAATAAGATAAAATAAATTAATCAATTAAACGAATTAACATATCGTATGAAAATTATCTAATTGGCTAATTATCTTTATTCTCTAATTATTTGCCCTGCTCTTCAAGTGCTTCCCAGAATTCGTAAGCTCTTCTTAAATGAGGAATAACAATTGTTCCTCCAACAAGAGTGGCAATTCCCATTGCTTCCATCATTTCTTCTTTA
>Ga0099824_1000605_pt1 | contig 44076 bp, 24 predicted proteins | sample SiratrowhiteBW_FD_76837 | JGI IMG/M metagenome (GOLD analysis project Ga0099824, IMG submission 76837) | Root nodule microbial communities of legume samples collected from California, USA - Siratro white BW | ecosystem: Host-associated > Plants > Roots > Nodule | place: USA: California... | reverse complement strand
TAATGATCACAGGGTAAGAGGAAAATTCCTTCATGTTTGAGCTACGGAACTCAAACTCTAAAGCCTCTGCTATTCCTTCTCCCTCTGGCCCGCTCAAATTTCCGTCCCTTTGAACGGACATAGGGCTTGGTGTGGCTATGGGGCACACCAGGAGCCGGTCCAAAGTGCTTGACAGCCTCACGAGCCTTAGGACCTCTAAGAAGAACCTGAAACATCATTCAAAAACAAAGGTCAGCTTCTGAGAACTTGCAATATTATTTTCTTCTTACTCCAATTACGAACACGAAAGAGCAAGAATACTGGACCCCCCAAACAAAAAGGTTTATCCACACTTACAACTACATAGAGGTATGAGAGTGGACGAACGAGATTGGAAGTTACAAACAGAAGCACAACAGCTAAGGTATGAACTACATATTAACATTTGCTGACAAACAAAATTATACACCTTCCTTGTACTCCACATGAACAAAATAGAAAACAAAAAAAATTATAGATTCCATGTAAACATTTATCATCCAATTGACTTTCACTTTCACAAAGATAAGTGGCCAATTAGCTAACGCAATCAACGAGAGTGGCCACAATGTATGAACAAAGTGCACACAGGATTTTACTGAGGAATAACTACTTGCAACAGAGGAAAAAAAATACAAAAATCGCTGATTAAGTTTAGCAGCCGAAACTAAAGGCCAATATAAGTTTACTAAAGGATAACATATAGTGGCATGAAATTTTCTAATCAGAGGCATTGCCATGTTTTGGTCCCGTAGGCAAAGCTTCAAAACTACCGAGAGCAGAGCAATTATGACATAAACCCTCCTAGATTATATAAGGTTCAGTGGAAGCATTAAAACATATTTAGATGAACTTCATACCAACCAGTTGCAACTCCATACCCAAGCCAGAGACTGAACCGCAGACCTTGCGTAAAGAACCAAAGTGGCAAACTACTTGAGCTAACAACTTTATGTAGGTTTATAGTTATACAGACTACACATTCTGGTCCCTATATATAAAAATCATTAATTTTAATCCCTAAACATACTTCTCATTTTAATCCTTTCTAGTTTCAATACATACCATTCTTAATCTCTTAGTCCCTACTGTCTGAACTCGGAAGAACCAGATCGGCAATTAAACCTTAGAAGTAAACAACTTTTTATAGAAAAATGCATGGAAAACAGAGCTAATAATAATCATACCGTGTTCTGGCCGAGTGGAGCTCTAAGAGCTAGTTGATCAAAGGTGAGGCATTCCCCGCCAGCTTTCTCAATTCTAGCTCTGGCAGTTTCAGTGAACCTCAGTGCTGTTACCTTCAGAGCAGGCACTTCGTACACACGAATATCATCGGTCACAGCCCCAACCACCACAACTATCTTATCCTCCTGATGAAATAAATCCCAAGCAAACAGATCAATACCTATTTGATTTCAACTTAAAATGACAAAAATTAACTATTAAATGGAATGAATGAAGAGAAGAGATAGGTATGAACCTTTCCCTTGGTGTAACGGATCAATCTGGAGAGGGATAGCGGAGGCTTGTTGACCTTGCTCATGAAAAGACGCTTGAGAATGACGGCATTGAACTTACTCCCAGTCCTCCGAACAAGAAAACGGTACAACTAAAAACATAGCGAACATTTCAAATCCAAAACCCTAGTTCGCTCGTTCACAGTAATGCAGGAGAAAGAAAGTACCTTGACAAGGAGCTTGAGGTAGATATCATCGGACTTTGGGGCGGTTCGCTTGGTCTTCTTGGACTTACCTCCTGCCTTCAAATCGATTCCCTGTAATTCATTTCAAAACAAAGTCAGAGAAACTCTTGAATGATGGATTGTAACAGCGTTGAGGGAAACTTACCATTGCGAATGGAGCTTCTCGCCGCCGCTGCTGCTGCTGCCGTCGCCAAGGGAGAAAATTGTGCTAGGGTTTTGGAGAGGGTGTGATGAATTTATTTATCACTTTCTCGTACAGTGAAAAGCCCGACTCAATTCGGGCCACGCTGACGACCCGTTTAGCGAAACTCCAAATCTTACGAAATCTTTTTGAATAACTTATTTCTACAATAAAATCTTATTGTAATTTTTATCATATTTTAATTTATTTCTTCATTATAGTAGACTCTTTTGCTGTGTATATAGCTATAAAAATATAAATAACATTGTTCATTCTTTTATCAATTATCAAATTTGACAGTGCTTTTTTAAAATTCTTGTTTAATAAACAAGCATTTTTCATGTATTTGTCCAACCTGCTTATTTTAAATAAAAAGTGATTTTTTACTTATTTTGATAAAAATATCTCATTTATTTTAATAAGTATCTATTCCAAATGAGTGAATTTATTTCATACCAACATGATTATATTAAAGTTTGAATTCTTGGTTAAAGAACACAGTCTACTGTTATTTGTATCCACGTTGGTTTATTCTAGTTTTAATTAAATAATAAAATTAATTTATTTTGTTTCAAATTTATAGCATAGTCATATTAATAAACTTTTGTAAGAAACAGCCATACTATAAATACGAATTTTCTAATTGAATAATATACTGTTTAAAAAAATAGACAATATAGTTTTAAAATATTATAAATTAAATTAAATTAATGAATAACTATCTATCACATAAATTTCAAATAATTAATTAATATTTGTAGAATCATTACAAGTTAACTGACAAAATGAAACTAATCAATTACTAATAAAACTAAATTAATCAATTACTCTCTGTCATAAGCTAATCAAAACAAATAATGATTCATAGTTTGATATCTATATTAACAGTTTAATGAAACAAATATGGTAAGGATTTAATTTTAAAATGTTTTATAATTTAAATATATAAATATTCATGATATATTTAACTTTTGGTCTGATTTTTTTTTCTTTTCACATTAGTTATTTTTAGATCAAGTATATTTTTTAGCATAGGTTTGAATTGTGTTTACTACGTCTCAATCCAATTTTATTTTAATATTTTCTTAAAATTATAGTTTTCTAAAACTATTTTATATTAGTGATAAAACTTTTATTAAACAAAAAATAAATATTTTACATATCGTAATGTTATATTATATTTACAGTAAATACATTTATTTTAAATATCTATCTATAAAATATAACTTATATTGAATTAAATATTTCTTTTATTCTATGCACTTAATTATATATAATAGGAATATAAGTTTTATAAAATTGAGTTAGTATAACTTTGTTTGACTTACTTTAAGTTCTGATTGGATTGAATTTAAATTTAACTAAATTACTAACTCAAACATCTAAGTAAACAAAATCTCACATGTTAACTGTTTATTTATTTTATAACTGATTTTCCATTTTATTCGAAATTTTATTATTTTGAAAACGTTTATTTATTGGTTTTTTATTTCATTTACTTTTTTTTCTTTGTGATTAAGTTTTATCCTTTTTTATATTATGTTTTAACTTTGTCATCTATGATTATTATTGAAAATTCATATGGATATTTACAATCAAATAAAGTCAAGTTTTTTTTTTTAAGTTTAAGCATTTACTATTTATGATGTTTTACTAAACTAGACATGGAGAGATAGTTGTTAATAAAGATGTTTTCCTTTAAGTATTTGTGATATTTAAGTATTTGTGATAGAGATGAAATTGAATAAGGTAAGTGAGGATATAAATAGAAGTATAAAGAGTGTGCAATAATATGTGGAGTTTTTTTTTATGAAGAATTTATAAAATAGATTTTTGATATTTGTACATAAGTTATTCAAGCCTTTAATGAGAAAACAAATGTGTTTAATGTTGGAGGTCTTAAAGCCAAGGATTTTAATGTGAGATATGTGATTTGATGGTACTTGAGTTTATGTATTAACTGTCTTGGAGTGTCTAAATCAACTATGTCTTTTGAGAAAGTTGTTTGTATTAATGGTCACAAGTTCACTTTTGTCATGTATAGTGACATAAAATATTTGTAATAAAATGACATTTGTGAGTTGAAAAAACCATTTTGAGGAAATAATATCATTGGTGGCAATGAATTTCTAAGAAGATCTTAAAGAGCATCTAAAGGTCATGTATTTGATGAAGCGTGTGCATCTAAATCTAGTGGTAGTTCATGTGGTTAAGTGATTATGTTGGTATAGTGGATTGTAATGCTTTTATGTTGAAAAACAAAATTTTTTATGCAAAGCATCTTCATCATGACAAACATCGAATGTATAACATTTGGTGACATGTCCATATAGTATTTGATTCAAGTCTCATTTGATAACCGAGAGCTACAACTAGAAAGACAGTGTTGATTATAGTGGGATTTTTGTAGCTAAGCACATGATACAGAGCTTGAGTCACTAAGTGTGAAAATGACCTTTCTCCTTAACCATCAAAAGGAATGTATTATGATGATTCAACCATGTATGGGTTATGTGTGTAAACGAGATATTTTACATTGATTGAAATTTGTTTTTCAAACAATTATATAAAAGGTTTAATCAGTCTACTATCTCTTAAAGACGTGACAAAAATTCTTTTGCTTCAAACGTTAATCATAAGAAGGTGACAAATTGTGAATTTATGTACAACATACATAGATGATATGTTTATCACATCTTTTAATAAGTTTAATACAATAAGGTTTAAGTCCTTATCAAGTAGTGGATTTGAAATAAATTATATAAACATAGTGCGGTGATTTTAGGGATGAAAAATATAAGGGATAAAACCTGTAATAAGATTTTTAAATGTAAAAGCAATCACATTCAAAAGGTATATTGAGATGTTTTGGGATGGAATATACTCGAGTCACAAACACACATTTGGCAACATCTATATGTCTTATTGAGTTCAACATTGTTCAAATTGTAAAGTAAAAACCAATTCATGTCCCATGTTCCTTATGTCAGTCCAGTGAGAAGTTTGATGCATGCAGTGATTAAACCTTTTATAAGAAGTTGGTTCCACGAGTAAGTATGTGTATAAACTTGAGAAAAAACATTGATCACTTGTGAAGTGAATCCTTAGAGACATAAAGGAACTAAGGAGATTGAAATTATTTTCAAATTACAATATACTATGAAAAAGTTATGGAACTTTGAGTTTACTACAATCTTGCACAATTAATTACAAGTTACACAATTATGATTAACACGTTTTTTTGTTAATTACAAAGTTTTTGTTCTACAAATTGTGACATTGCCCACAACAAATACTATATATGGTATTGGCAGAGACAACTAAGAAGGAGGCATGATTAAAGAGTTTGATAACCAATAATCAATGATATGTTCAAATAAAAACAATCATATTCTATGTTATTATGATTATAATATATTTATCTAAGAACTAAAAATTATGTAAAATATAATAAAATAAAAGATTTTAATATCATACATCACACTAATAAAATAATCGAAGAGAATAAAATTAACACCAAATAAATTTTATGATATTTTACAAAGTTTGATTTTAAGAATTAATTTATATATTGTTTGAACTCATAGAATAATAATTTTTAATAGTAATTCATAAGAAAGTGATTATAATCTAATATATATTTGTAGATGGTATTAAACTCTTTATAATATGTGCATGTGACACTTATCGATGTTTTTTTATAAGATTATTTGATTGTTATGAAAATGTGTATGATGTAAAATATTTTCTAAATTTAAAATGATATTACGTTATTAACATGTGCGATGACTTAGTGTATAATCATTATAAATTTATTATATTTATATGTTTTAATTAGTTAGAATATCATTATAAGTAATTTACAACATCTTATATATTTTTATAAAAGAGTTTCACTTTATTATTGAAATACAATATATAAAAATACATTAACCTAGCATAGTTATACATTTTAATATAGCATTTTTATTTATGTATTGTTTTTTAAAAAATTATTTATTTATTTATTTATAAATTATTTATTTTTTTGTCTATTTGAATATCCAATTAGTACTTTTTAGACAAGTTAAATCTTCAATTTTAACATATAATACACTTTAAACAGTTATTTATATCCATCAATTAGTATATTGTAACCAAAAGTGTCATTGTTTTTTTTTTTTTTTCACCCATCTCATTTACGGGCATTCTGCCTCACAACATTTATTTATATATAAAAGAATAGGAGGGTGTTCATCAAATACTCTGTGATGACAGCTATATTCAATCATCTCTCCTTCATGCATTCATTATATTGAGGAATGTCAGGTTGTATCAATTCAATAATGATGTGGATATTCATCCAAAGGATATTCCGATAGAATCAAATAGAAAGAAGGAAAAAAAAAAGTTAGAAAGAAGTTGAAAATTACGTGTGAGAAGAAAAGCAGATTTATAATATATTTATTTAGAAAAGGAATTTAACTACACAGCATTTTAAACACACACCTATTATATAAATAAGAATTTTTGTCTGTCACTTATTTGTCATGTTATTTAAATATTTATTTAATATTAGTAGGGATACAGACCGGAGATTTTTACATTGTTCTTCAAAATTAAAAATACAGCTACCAAAATAAAATAATATTAACTTTATAAAAAAAAATTAAAATATTTACCAATAAATTCATACACTAAAAACAGTAAAAAGGTATCCTAATACATATTCTCTATTTAAAAAGTATTCAGCAATTCAACAGAAGCAGAGTCATATTAATAGATTAAGAGTAGATGCACCCACCACACATGCATAAAGCTAATTTTGTAGTATTTAATTATTCAATGATCATTTACAATTTCATATGACAAGTATGAATGAAATAAAGAATTTTCATTTTTCAGTTCAATTACCAAAATACCCAGAAGATTAAGGAATAGCCAAAACTGAAGACTTCCGACGACTCTTCTGGCGCGTCTGATAAATTTCTGAATCCCTAAACTTTCTCCTCCTGCCACGGGCACAGCTACGATGATGCTTTCCTCCAAACCACCGCGCCGGAAAGTTGTTCCGGCGAACGGCGATGAGTCCGCAGACAAACTGGACCAGCTTCTCTTGTCATCTGCCATCTGCAACAACGAGGACATAGGCCCGTTCATCCGGAAGGCCTTCGCCTCCGGGAAGCCGGAGATGCTCCACCACCACCTCCGTCACTTTGCGCGGTCGAAGGAGTCCGAGATTGAGGAAGTGTGCAAGGCTCACTACCAGGACTTCATCCTCGCCGTCGACGATCTACGATCCCTCCTCTCAGACGTTGATTCGCTGAAGTCCTCCCTCTCCGACTCCAACTCGCGGCTCCAGTCCGTTGCGCGCCCGCTACTGTCGTCGCTCGACGCCTTCGTCGAGACGCGGAACGTCTCGAAGAACGTGAACCTCGCCATCGACTCCATCCGCACGTGCGTGAAGCTGATGGAGGTTTGCACGCGCGCCAACCGCCACCTCGCGGACGACAACTTCTACATGGCGCTTAAGTGCGTGGACACGATCGAGCGGGAGTATTTGGACAAAACGGCGTCGTCCACGCTGAAGCGGATGCTGGAGAAGAAGATTCCAGAGATTCGGTCGTACATCGAGAGGAAGGTGAACAAGGAGTTCGGGGACTGGTTGGTTGAGATCCGAGTCGTGAGTCGCAATTTAGGTCAATTGGCGATAGGTCAAGCCTCGTCAGCGAGGCAGAGAGAAGAGGATCTAAGAATTAAGCAGCGGCAAGCGGAGGAACAGAGTAGACTCAGCGTGAGGGACTGTATTTACGCTTTAGAGGAAGAGGATGAAGACGGAATCATCGCTGGCGGGATCGGCGAAGACGGCGGTGGAGTCGCCGGGTTTGATTTGACTTCGTTGTACAGGGCATACCATATTCATCAGACTTTAGGGTTAGAAGATCGGTTTAAGCAGTATTATTTTGAGAACCGGAAGCTTCAGTTGACTTCGGACTTTCAGGTCTCGTCGATGACTCCTTTTCTGGAATCGCATCAAACGTTCTTTGCGCAGATTGCAGGGTTCTTTGTGGTGGAAGATCGCGTGTTGAGAACCGGAGGTGGGTTGATTTCAAAATTGGAGGTTGAGAACCTGTGGGAGATTGCTGTTAGTAAAATGTGTTCAGTGTTGGAGGACCAGTTCTCTAGAATGCAAACTGCTAATCATCTTTTGCTTATTAAGGATTATGTGAGTCTGTTAGGAGTAACTCTGCGGAGATATGGGTACCCCATTGATGCGTTGCTTGATGTTTTGAGCAAACACAGGGATAAGTACCACGAACTGCTTTTGTCTGATTGCAGGAAGCAGATTGCGGAGGCGGTTGCGGCTGATAAATTTGAGCAGATGTTGATGAAAAAAGAGTACGAGTATTCCATGAATGTGCTTTCTTTCCAGATACAGACTACGGATATCATACCAGCTTTTCCATATGTTGCCCCTTTTTCAACCACTGTGCCAGATTGTTGTCGGATTGTACGGTCATTCATTGAGGATTCTGTGAGTTTCATGTCTTATGGCGGACAGCTTGAGTTCTATGAAGTTGTTAAGAAATATTTAGACAGGCTTTTGATTGAGGTTTTGGATGAAGCTTTAGTGAAGCTTATCAATACCTCGATTAGTGGTGTCTCCCAGGCAATGCAAATGGCAGCGAATATGGCTGTCTTGGAGCGCGCTTGTGATTTTTTCTTCCGCCATGCTGCACAGCTTTCGGGTGTTCCCTTGAGAATGGTGGAGAGAAGCAGAAGGCAGTTTCCCCTAAGAAAAGCTCGTGATGCTGCAGAAGAGATGCTCTCTGGGCTACTCAAAGCCAAAGTTGATGGATTTATGACCTTGATCGAGAATGTAAATTGGATGTGTGATGAGGCACCTCAGAGTGGAAATGAATATGTAAATGAGGTTATCATTTATTTGGAAATTTTGGTTTCAACTGCTCAACAGATATTGCCATCTCAAGTCCTGAAGAGAGTATTGCAGGAAGTTTTTGCTCACATATCCGAGAAGATAGTTGGGACTTTAGTCAGTGATTCTGTTAAAAGGTTTAATGTCAATGCTATTAATGGAATTGAAGTAGACATTCGGCTCTTAGAATCATTTGCTGATAATCAGGCGTCTCTTTTCTCTGATGGGGATGTTGATGTTTTGAAAACATCACTTGCCAGTTCAAAGCAACTGATTAATTTGCTATTGAGTAATCATCCGGAGAACTTCTTGAATCCAGTGATAAGGGAGAGGAGTTACAATACTTTGGACCACAAGAAAGTGGTGATTGTTTCAGAAAAGTTGAGAGATCCTTCAGAGCGGCTCTTTGGAACCTTTGGTAGTCGTGGGGCCAGGCAGAATCCGAAAAGGAAATCATTGGATACGTTGATAAAAAGACTTAAGGATGTTAGCTGATTAAGTTTATAGCTGTACGTAAGGTACTTTTTCTTGTTTTTGTCTCTAGTCCATTTTGACTATGAATTATTTAATAGTGAGTTGTTGATAAATTTATTTGGTTTAGGGTCAGGCTTGTCTTCCAAATGCATTTTAAGATTCTCCCAAATATTTGTTTGAAATGTATGATTGCTATTTTATATTTTTTTTGGACTTCATTTAAATATTTTCATGTCGTTTTATATTATCTGTCGTGAACTGTATCCCTCATGTCTGCTAAACTGCCTTTAATGTTGTAACATGATGCTTTATTTTCCTGAGTAGCTGCTACTCTTCTTTCAACTTCCATTGATTTAGGTCTAGACGAATGGAATTCCTGTTAAATTAGCTCAGATTTATTGAAATGTCATAATCATTGCTTAGGCATCTGCTTCTCTGTTCATCGGCCTTAGCCTTGTATTGTACCACACAATGTTGTTAAGTAACCGTAATAGTGCCACCATAACACGATAACATGGCATTTTTCTACCCTTTCGCCAATGGCAATTTGTGAAGGGGTACTTGTTAAGGTGGCACCATAGATCACAATGTCTTGCTTAACCTATAGCTTGTTCAACTTTGCCAATGATAGATAAGTGTTGAGATTATTGAAGTGGCATTGATCCACACATAGAGCTTTCTAAAGCATGATTGGTAGCCTTCGCCCGTAGGTTTTGAAGTTGAAACGAGGTTACTTTTCCAATCCTGCTGTCACGATTGTAGGTTTTACGAAGGATCGTATGTGGGTCTATAAAAGACACCAATTTTCGAAAGAAACCTCTAAACAAAACGCATAATTTAGATATCATATCTAAATCCTCGAGCAATTGAATTAAAGAAGCTCTTGACCTGTTGACAAAGTAAATCCCAAGCCAATTAAAACAATTTAATTGAGGTTGTGAAGTGATGCAAACAGTATTTGTTTTGCATATTATTTTTAATTAATCCATGCATATAGTAATACAGTATTGAATATTAGCTGCTCAAGACACAATGGAATATACAGGACACCAAGTTGCCTGCTGAGCCATATTGAAGTACGCGGTTCACCGAATCGCACTGTGTCCTTAAACACAATGAATGAACCGTGACATTTCTCGTAAAGATGGAAGCACCTTGACTTGACACTCTTCTAGACAAATTTGAAACATACACTAAGTGCACACTAGGGGACAGCTGTTTCTACGTTTTCTCTGCTATCTTGTTTTTGTTTGTCTGTGCTGTGTTCGAGGTTACATGTAAAGAGTGCCATTTCTACTGGTTTTAATTTATCATCTGTATTCTCATTATCTGTTCAACTGCCATCTTGTTGTAATGCTGAGTTCTTTAACAACATTAAAAATGACAGATTTGATATAAATGTCTATAGTTAAGATTAAATTAGATATATAAAATCCAATGACACAATATATTATATTAAATTGGCTAAAATTATAAATTGTGTCAAAAGTAGACCCTGTTGAATAAATATTAAAACATGACTTGATATGGTCAAGTACTCGTTGTGCATACTTTTCTATGGTTGGCATTTCAAAATTATAGAACAGTCCTTAAAGGATTGTTCTGTCTCCTAAATAGTCGTTAAAGTAAAACAATTATATAAATAATTCTTTAAGTATCAGAAATTAGAATGAGAAATCCTTCAAATTAGTTTATCACCATAGTAAAATATATTAGCATAAGAATTAAATTATTTGGTATTTAATACGTAAGGAACTAATTATATAATGTTACTTTTTAAGGATTATTGAGGAAAAAAGGTAATATTTGAGAGACCATGTTGACTGTATAATCAAAATTATATATCCAACGGCTGAGGCATTTCCTTATTGAGGTAGACAATTTCACTGTCCTCATGCTATATAATTCATTGTAAGTATCGTAGTTTCTATGTGACTTAGTTGAATTGGAAAGTTTCTTTTTAGTCGCAATTCTTTGTCTAAAGCCACTCTAGAAAAAGTTTTATCTGTATTATAATCTAAGAACCTTTTTTTTTCCTTTTCAAACAAAAAAGAAATTAAAATAGTCGTTAAATGTTTGTTTGGCTAGTAAAGCTGGATGTATTATTCATATATTCTGATCTAATTATGTTTTTTTCTTGACAAGAGGTTCGTAATTTCAATTTCATATTCATGTTTTGTTTGGTGTCTTGAAACATTGTTTAATGTTCAAAAGATGCAAAAGGAGGATATTACCTGTTCGAGAATATGAGATATTTGTATGATTGATGGCCATTTATTCGTAGGTTGCACTTTGTGACGGATCTTCTTTCGCCTTTGGGCACCTCATCTCAAACAGAAACAGGTATACAAGGGGAAAAAATGATCCCCATCTTGAAAACTTGGCAAATTACGACACGATTATTCGAAACCTCTTCTACCATCGAAGTAGCTTTTCTAATTTCAAACAAACCTTGGGTTAGACCTTTTCCAGTCTTCTTCAGATCTTCAATTGAATACTGTATACACATTATGACATCAAGCACTCGAAACTTGTGATTCACACCGTACTAGCTGGATAGTATAGATGAAATTAAATCAAAACTAGCTTGGTTATTGTATTTGTTGGGAATATAAATTCTAAATTTTCAAATATTCATTCAACTTGCTAATTTGAGAGGTCAAAAATTTATTGTGAAAGGCTATGACTGCTGGTATGCATGTGTCAATAACATTTAAAGGAGGCGGCGCTTAAAATTGTAAGAATTGTAAGAAATAATTAACTATGGCTGATTTAGTTAGTCTCCACAATTCATTTATTACATTATAGGCCACTTATTTTACTGTTTTTAGGTCTACAATCATACATTACTACTCTATTTTTTATAGTTTAAGCAACTTCTCTCTTCGATAACTTTAATTTTTTTACAAAATTATTCGTACAAGTGACTCCACATCTGTACATTTAATTATCTTTTTTTTATCATCCCCTAATACTTGTTTCTACTTTTCTTAATCTTATAAATATAATTTATTATTAGAAGTTTGTATTGGTCTTATTGTTAGACTTATTCATTAAGTTCCAAAACTCTCCTCAATGGTATCTAAGATTCTGAGTTTTGATGATAACAATCTAGAAGCAAGTATTGGAGGAAGAAAATATTTGGTTACTATAGACTGAAATAAGGTCTGTGTCAAAGTAAGTTTAAAGAAAAGGTTCGGACTATGTTAAAACACAACGTGTTTTTAGTGCATTTTATCTAACAAAAAATAAGTTACAGACATCGGATCAAAATACCTCTTTAGGCTGCAAATGAGTCCAATTTTCGTCCCCTTCGTGTGGCATATTCTAATCCATTTTAGCACACTGCCCGTGCTACCCGAGGTTTTTTTTTATTTGATGAAATCACGTGCTTCGCGAGTTCCCGGCATTAATAGATTATTAACGCTACTATATACTGAATACGTACAAAAACTTGCATATGGAAAAAGTGAAGCAAATCCATTTCAATTGAAGTTGATATAAACTAACTATATTATTAGGTTGACGATTGGTTTATAAATTTGGTTTAGTATTTGTTCCTCTCAGATCATAACACTTCAATCCCCCACTTTCCACACGCTAGACTCGTGCTCCCTAGAAAAATGAACACAAGGTGTTCGATGATATTTCTTTGCATTCTGGCTTATGCGTATGTGACAGTTTCAGAGGAATTATCAGCGTACGAAGTTCTTGAGAAATATGACCTTCCAGTTGGTCTTCTTCCGCAAGGTGTGACAGAGTACGAGCTAAACGAAAAAAACGGGCACTTCACTGCATATCTGGATAAAACATGCTATTTCAGCATACAATCGTATGATCTGAAGTACAAGTCCACCATCAAGGGCGTGATCTCGAAGGGGAAGTTGTCAAAGCTGAAGGGCGTTAGCGTGAAAATTGAAGTGTTGTGGATCCCAATCTCGGAGGTCACTCGCGACGGTGATGACCTCAAATTCTCCGCCGGAGTTGCTTCTGCCGGTTTTAGCGCCGACAGCTTTTCGGAGAGCCCTCAGTGTGGATGTGGATTCGATTGTGACCATTTCAACCAAAACGGTGACGTTTCTTCTTCTCTTTAGATTTAATTGATAGGTCTCTTGCTTGCGGAATTGGGATCTGTTGTTGTGTTTGTTGTGTTCCTAATTATTATCGATCATCATGTTGTTGTTTTTCCTTTGCATAAATAATGATTATCTGTGATGTTTTGCGGGACACACTAGAGAAATATATGTAAGACAAGCAACCCTGGGTTTTCGGAAGCAACCTAGGTATATGGATATTCTAGAATCATTCTAAATTTTCCTGTGAATCTCTTGTTTTATTGAATGTGCTTTGTAACTTTTTTTTAATATTATATATGTTTAATTTTTATGGTGATACATCATGATGTCATTTTTGTTTTGACTTTTCTTTTTCATGAAGCAAGAGTTTCAAAATGCATGATGTCCACTTGAGATTGAAGGTTTCATGTATGATGGCATCTCAGTTGGTATAATTTTCGCACATTCCCTTTCATTGTCATTTTCTTTAATCTTTCTCATCTCAAGCTTTTCTTGTATAGTTATATGCCTAGTCGCATATTCTTATAAATTAAATGTTTCTAAAATATATGATTTGCTTACTTTTAAGATAAGCATATTAAAAAAACAAAATTATGCTTATTTTATTTAAAAGTATTTTAAACAATTAAAGTGAAACAAATTCGTCCCTTATTACTCATTTCCTCGATTATTTCAATATAATTGATTAAATGTTTTTTTTCTACAACTAGTATATATATAATATTGATTGAGTGGTTTAGGGTTCATAACCCTCAAGCCATGTAATGAATTATTATGTCAATAATAAATAATTGACCAAATTATTGAATTTGAATTATAATTGGTTATTAAGGGTTTAAGTCAATTATATTTTACTTCTGGACTAAAGCATTCTATTGAAACATTTAATTCCGCATTAAAATCGAAACATATAAAATTTTTCGTAACTAGATAATTAACCCTATAATAAAAATAGGTATTCATAGCAATATTAGAGTGAAAAGATAGATGTAAAAATAAAAATAAATAATATTAAGTTGAAAATATAATGAATTGAATATATTTTAATTATCTTGAATTGAAAAAAATAAATTGTAAGGAACGTTTGATATCATATTGGATATTTATTCTTCCTCGCTAGTACTAAAATCATCAACCGAACATTTATAAAATGTATCAATACATAATTGTCCATGTGAAAAATGAAAAACATGAATGGAATTATTGCAATTTATTTCTGATCAGTGCTTTTAAATATCTTCTTTACCGTGCTTTAAATAATGAAATCTTAAAAATACGTAAAAACAGCTCACTACAGCATAAAATAATGAAAAAATTATAAAAATATGAGAAAATTAAATATCAATTTATAATTTAAATGTTGTGTAAATAGCTTTCTTTATTTTCTATAAAACATTATAAAATCTAAAATAAAAATTATGAAGAAAAATCATTTGATTTGAAAAACAAAAATTTATAATTTTTCCTTTTTTTAACAAATTGGTTTCAAGTTTAAAAGAAAATAAAAACTAAAACCAAACGAATACACAAAGTTATCTTAATATTTATGTATAAGATTAAAAAAAACATAAAACAAAAAAAAAATGAGTTCAACCTTATAAGATCAAATGATTTTTTATTTAATTATGTCAAATATTTTTTTCCCTTCTTCTTTCCTATCCAATTCCTTTGTTTGTGGTGGAATTTTACCAAATATGTTATCTTTCAATATTTTTCAAAAAGGATTACCACGAACTGAGATGTTATTACTTTTAAATGAAAGTATTTTTTATTTTATCCTTGCTTTAAAAACAAAAATTAAAAAAAAATTATACTTTAATTTTTGTGATTAAATTTATATTTTAAAAATATTTATCTTTTAACTAAATAACGTTTAAATATTGAAAAATAAATTAAGTAATTTTTAAAAAATATTTTAACAGTAAAATGAAAATAATTATAAAAATATATTTATTTAATAAATTAATAATAATATATTATTAATTGTTGATATATATATTAACTATACGGAAACAAAAATTATTTAAAAGAACTTTCTAATTCTATTTTAAATGTAAGAAATAATAAAGAATATATTTGAAGTAAGAGATATTCTAGAAATAATTATAGATTTAATTTTAAAGACACTCTTTTTTACATTAATCTTGCTAATTTTATGTCTATTTTTATTAACTTAATCCTTTATTTGTTTTAGACTATATCTGATTTTATTTTATTTTTATATTTTTATTATCGAATTTAATCTTCTGGTAATTTATCTTTAATTATGCGTTCTAATTATTAAAAAATTAATACATCTTTATTAAAATTATAATTATGTCATAGCAGTTTTCCTATTCAACTTATTGCGATATTTAATTTATTTTCAATTATGTATTCATTTATACTTTTGTTATTTTATTTGTTTGTGACACACAGATCCCATATCTCATTATTTAATTATAGTTTTTCTTATTCTGTTTTATTTTGTATTATTTCAAACATAATTTTTTATAATTTGAAAAATTACAATAAAAATAAAGTAATTTTTTTTATTTAATGAACTTTGATGAAAAGAAAGTAATCTATTTACTTTATTATTATTTTTATACTTTTGTATTTATTTGAATGGTGATAGAATATTGGTTAAGACAATTATGTCTATCTTAATAGTTATCATATTTTATGAATCTTACAAATGTTAAAAGAGTACTAGAGTAAAAAAATGAGTCATAAATTTCATTATATACAATTTGGTATAATACAATATGAAAAATGATATAAGAATTAAGTAACTGAATTCTAGATATAATAACACCTTTAATTAAGATATTTATAGATAGATTATTCAATACCTATTTAACATCATTGGGATTAGGTAATAAATGTATATCTCTTTTGTGGATTGATAGATGAACAATATTCTCCATAAAAAATAATTATGATTAATCACTTTTCATGTAACTTTTCATGTTTCTAGTGGTCATCAAAAATGAAATATAAATTCATATGTTTGATAAAGTGAAGCTGACTCTTATACTTATAAGTTAAGGTAGTAGACCCTCATTATTTGTTTTACATGTTAGGTTATCAATATTGATATTTAAAACTTATAAATACATCACTTCTTTTTGTGTTTTTAACTTATATGTGTTAACAATAAAACTAAAAACAGTTTAACAAGAGTTGCTTTGAAAAATTTTTCAGAAAGACATTCTTTATAATGTTTACCCACAAAGAACTTAATTTTAATACCTATAGGATATGTTGAATACATAAATAATCATTTAGTCTCAAGTAGAAGTTTTATCATTGTAAAAATCTTATATGTTTTTATAATGTACTTTGAATAATTATAAAAATTTAAAATGTTTACATATTTTTTTTATATATAAGATTATTTTATGATTAATGTTCTCTATAAGAAAATCTTTTTACATAAACAAAATTTTTATTCTAAATTTTTGATTAAATAGAAATTATTTATATAATAGTTACGATGTTTCAATATGAATAAAATATCAAGTAGACTTGATTTAAAGATTGATGAAACATTTATAAATATTATGATTAATGTTCTTTGTAATAAAAATTATTAAACAAAAAATGTTACTCCTAATTTATCATTAAATAACAATTATTTAAATATAGTTGAAGTGTTTCAGAATGGATAAAATATCAGGCGGGTTACATTTCAGGATTGTATTATGGTTTGACAAGATTTAAGTACATTTATAAGGTGAAAGAATCACATGTTATAAGATATTTCATTTGTTTTACTTTAATGATATTTTTATTTGTAATTTGTCAAAAATATTTATCTCATACAAAGATCCTTATACATATAGAGCCAACTATAACTTTTATATGAAAAGTGTGGTTTTCTTGAGATTTGGTGTATATCCTTAGAAGATATAAGTAAATGAGGAAAGTGTTAAAACTATAAGAAAAGTACGTGTCTCAGATATTTTTAGTAAGGTGACAAATTTTTATCTACTTGTTAGTCTTTATAGAATAATATAATAGTTAGTTTCAAATTTTAGCACTATAATTTCCCCTTAAATGAAATTACGAGGAAAAATATCAGTTCTAAATAAAAAAGGAGTTGTAAAAGTGTATTTTAAACTTTGGAATATCTTTTCTTGTTTAATGTTCTAACTTTTTCACTTCCAAAGTTGAAAATGAATTGAAATTATGTTTGATGTATCAATCGGAAAATATTTTTCCGATGAATAATATTATATTATTCTTACCTTTTACCACGCAACATAACTTATAAAAGATATAAAATAAAGGTTTGAATAAAGTATTGAGTATTGTTGTATATAAAACTACAAGAGTACATGATATTACATTTTTACCTATGTAGTCTCTAGTGCAAAAGTAATAACACGAGCTTTCAGTTTTATTTTACGTTAAAAATTCTACAATAATAGTATTGTAATTTTTGCTTGAATATAAGACTAATAAAAATGACACTTCATAATTTCTTATTTATATTTTAACTTTAAAATTTAGAAATTAATATTTCATTATTACCATTCATAAGCTAATTTAAAATTCATAATTACTTTATAAGATTAAAATTCTAAACCTTTGCATTTGAGAGGCTTAACTTGAAAAACCGTGTGAATGATGAAAGCTTCTCAATAATTTTCCTTTTCTATCATAATATTCCATTGTGACTCCTTACGTGTGATTTCTTTCTCTGTGGTATTTGTTTTAGTCTATTCAAACTTAGGAGTGAATCTCATTCTGAGCTCCCACTATCTTGTGCAAACCCTGAAATGGTCCATAACGTGTTCAAATGAAAAATCTTTTGGGATAGATTCCCGAGTTTTAGGTGTTAAAATTTGATACATTCTCATATCTTTGATCCTTTTCATACTCCCTTTGGAGGTAGTAGTAGTTGAGACATTGTTGATATGGTTTGGGGAACAAATGCAGCTTTCTCCACATGCAATGAATGTATGCATGAGTTAGAAAATGGAATCCCATTAAACTATTGCACAGGGATTTGTTTTTTGTTTGGCTGCTTCAAGTAAAGAAAACTACATCACCCTGCTCCTGCAATTTTTCTGTCACTCACACTGCCCTATGCATATGTTTTCACTGCCAAACTCTTCAGAATTGAAAAATTAAGTGTTTGTTTCATTGATTTGTGCTATCGTTCAAGCCAGAATTCACAACAACTTGAAAACGACTCAATCCCTCAACTATTCTCTTCATCTAAACTTACTTGTTATACACGCTTTCTCTACCACACAAAACGGCAATTGTTTCCCATTTGCCTTTGAACTCCTCTTCATTTCTCATCTTACTTCTTTAATCATGTAAAACCATCACATGTTACATCATGTTTCTGTCAAATCAACTGTTTCAATCATGTGATGAATAACGTGTTTTTTATTATAAATAAATGAAAGAAAACAAAACATATGACGCTGGAAACAGAATGCATGTTTGTGATGCAATGTTACGTTGAATTGTGATTCACAAAACCCATTTCAATTTGTTCACTGACATGTATACAAAAATTAGTCAGTCAATTCTAGTTTAATTTTGAAATTATATTTTGTTTACGGATTCCTGAAGTATAAAAAACCTAAACATGTCACTGATTTTTTTAGAATATTATGTTAGTCCCGAATTCTGTGTTTTTTGTGAGTAATTGATTTTGGGACTGAGTTTCTTGCCAATTTCATTCAGAAAAAAAATCAAATCTTCAAAATAAAAGCTATGAATTTATTTAATTTTTAAAACTATGATTAATACATCATCAAAGTATGATTATAAAAGCTAAATCGATAATTACTAAAATTACTCGGTTGGTAGCAAAATTAACCTTGGTAGTTGAAGCCATGAGCCATTGAGAATTATCTTGAAGATTAAATATGAAAGCAAACGAAACGTTAAAATATAACTTGATATACCTCTCATCAAAACAATTCTTTAAAAAAAATATTGTGTAATTACGTTGTTATATTTGAAAAGGAGTGAACTCTGGTCGAGAAGATCGAGAAGAATCAATTTATATAAAATCGGTTTAAAGTCATTTCTAATATAAACCAATCCAGTTTATCATCTTATCTCTGAAACAAATCTAATAAACCTACTTATCAAGATTATATACAAATCAGTGTCGTTAATGAAAGAGACAAAATTGCGTTTTTATCGGAACAATGAGAAACGAAGAAAGTTTGCGATTGATGAATTTGATCAATCAGTAACGCCATGTTTGATTTGTTACGACTTTAATTGAATACAGAAGTAACGCTTTTAGTGAAACGCTGGAGAAGAAATTCATCACACTGAAAATAATTTTAAAATGTAAAACTTCATATAAGCAATACATCAGAATACATCAACACTAATTCTCATCCTATCGACTTCCAAAACTAAAGCAATTAAAAAAAAAAAGAGTTCTTCTCTTCCTGAAGAGAGAACAGAGCATATCAGCATCATCAACATTCCATGCCTATTAAGATTAAACGCTGATTAATCTAGACAGGTTAAATCTTTAATCTCAATTTTAATTAATTAATTAATTGGTTGAGACGAGTTCTTGAAATTTTTAGCCAAAAGCGTAGCGCGCAATTCAGCGACATCAACCTCGTTAATGTTCTCGGGTTTGTAGTAGCCAGAGACAGGATCTGGAACCCAAGAAACCTTGTAGGGAGACACCCCTTTGTCTTCCCCTGACGTTGGTGCAATTTTGCTGCTTATGGAAACCACCCCTCCCTTTGTTGGGTTTTGTGATGCCACAGCGTACCCACGTCTGTTTCAAAACCATACATTAATTCACTACCCAACAATTCCAAATAATAGTGATTATGAAAGCAAAAATGAAATGAAAGAGGGGGAAACAATTAGGGTATACCTAGTGAGAGCGTTGGAGAATCCATTAACGAAGAAAGAAGAGAAAATTTTGGCGTTGGTGAAAGAAGGAGCCATTGGTGATTGTGATGACTCCCTCTCTGAGTTTGTAATTTGAGTTGTGAAGAAGGGGTGGTGGATCATTATATAAGGCAGAGAGTGTGGGCCAGTCAACAAATTTCAATCACAAAAGATTAGACGCGTCAAATATGAAAAATCATAATTCGTATTCGCATAATCAAGTCTAAGGAAAGGTCCCACATCGAATCCACATTTCAAATTGAGCTGGTTGTTAGAAAAGGTTTTCCAAAGATATGACAAATGGAGGAATCAATGCTAATATTGTAAATTTTTTTTTTTTGAGCTCTTCAAAATTCAGCCATTTGTCATCACATATACTTTTTTTATTTAATTATTTAATATCTATTTAAACCATGACATTAAATATTTGCTTATATGAATAGGAAGAACTCAAACTACAAACCAATATAAAATATTTTATTTCTTTATTTTGAATTTTAATTTTCAAATATGATAATTTCATCTTGTTGTCTCATGACAAATATTAAAGTATTTAATAATAATTTATATATTTTTTAACTGAAACCAAATAATTTTTATATAATTACATTAAGGATTGGATTATTCTAAAGTAATATCGAAGCACTTGCTCACTAATAAAATACGTTTTTGTTTGCAAGCTAAAAAAGTTATACATGTAAAGTGCTAATGCTTACGGACACAGCCATCTCTCATTTCATTTTCAAAATAGCAAATTAGTTACCACCTGTAATGAATGATCAAAAGGAAAAATAGAATGACATATACCACAGAATAAATAATATATTTTATCAAAATAATTGTGTACTAAAGTGAAAGGTGTATGTATAATTAATATGATTATTACTAAAATTTTAATATCTCACATTTATTACAATGTTAATAGTTAATATTCTATTAGCACTTTTTCAATATATATATATGTTTTTCAAAATAATATTAATGACTATATTACTTTGGAACATTATTTCTATTCCAGAGAAAAAATTAACTTATGTTTGAATAAAAAAAATTACAACTTTTAAGAAATTTAAATATATTAAATAAAAATTATTTTCATTTTAATAGACAATTCAAATTTTATTATTTAGATAGAGTATTTCAATTAGTACCCAACACAAAAATTATTAGTGACAGATATTAGTAATATTAACAAAAAAAAATCCTTATATACATAGAGGTAAAAATTTATCACTACAAATCTCAATCAAAAGAATGACTCACATCTACATTCACTGAAAAATAACTTTATTAATATTGGTAAAAAAAACTCTAACAATTGATAAATAGCTCTCACATACGTAGAAAGATAAATAATTTTAATAATATCAATTAAAAAGTAAGTTTTACTAACGACTACAAAATTTTAACTTACATTACCCACAAAATAATTGACGTTGATAAGAAACTTTGATTGATTACGACATTCCAATATTATCTGAGAAAATATCTATTAATATTGATAAAAAATAACCCTTAACTTACATCTTGATAGAAAAAATTAAGCTTACGTTAACTTGAAATAATTATAACTAAACTCAATTGAAAAAAATTGTGTTAACATTGTACGGAAAATATTATTAATATTAATAAATATAACAATGATATATATAAAAAAAAAAAAAAAAAAAAAAAAAAAAAAAAAAAAAAAAATAAAAAAAAAAAAAAAAAAAAAAAAAAAAACACTGATGATAATAAAGAAAAAAATATGATCAACTGAACATAAAAAAAGACGACATCAATAAAAAAAATGTCAAACTCAGGACATTCCAACTTTAATTGAATCTTGAATGTGGTGACTAAAATCAACCTAATAATATTAAAGTAAAGGCACGGTTAAAAAGATAATACAAAAATTGTACCTATTAGATAAAATTTAAAATTTTATAATTTTTAAGTAATTAAATAACTTTATTAGAATTTCATAAAAATCAAATTGTCTTTTAAATTTTATATCTAAATATAATATTTAATAACAAAATATTTTAAATTGTATATAGAAATAAATTAGTTTCCAAAAAAATTCATCAAAACACAGTATAAGTATAAATGTTGCCACTACAAATTTTGTTTATATATACAATAATACATGTTCAATTGAAAACTGTGTAGCTAAATAATTGTTTACTAAATTTAACACTTTACATTTATTGTATGTTAGTATTTCATTACATTTTCAACAAAATTACATTATTTGTTTTAAAGAGTAATTTTAATTATGAGTTTGTTTAACCGCGTTTTAAAATATTATTTGTACCACAGCATTGGGAAAAAAATAAATATTTTTGTAACCTTCTATATATAAAAATTGTAAATGAAGAAAATAAGTGATAGTTTTTTTTCTCTTAAATTCAAATTAGGTTTCATTATTTATATGATTTTACACCATAAGATATGGTGATATTTTTCAACAATTAAAGAAGCTAACGTAGCATATAAAATAGCTTTTCGAACGTTTAGCACATGAATAATAAAAACTCGGTTTCGTTGCCATAAAATAAAATAAGTGAGTTTTAATTTTGTTTATCTTTTTTTTTTTGACTTTTAGCCCTTTTAAAATTGAAGATTATTATTTCTGATATTCTGTATTATGTAACATTATTTAAATTTTAATAAATAAAAGGTAAAATAGCATATATTAGTGTTATGATATCATGTATGATATCTAAATAAATCTTTTAAATTTCATATCATAAATGTTATTTACCTATATTAACATGAAAACTAGGAAATAAAAATAATGATTTTAAAAAATGTGAGAAATAAAAATATTTTTTCCAATAAATAAATTAGAAATCCACCTTTTTATATAAAATAAAAAAATATTTCAATTTTATATCAAAAAATATAAAGACTGAAATCAAAAGTTTTCAATTTTACATAAATTAAAAATATATTTAAGTCTAAAATATTATGTGACAAATGAATGTAATTTAAAAAAAAAAAACGTTTTTTTTATAGCGTTCTAATTATTATAAGGGGAAAAAGTTCAAGTGACATTTTTCAGAAAATGAGAAAGGATTTAACCAAATAAAAGTCTCCCTATACATCGCTATATAAATATGTTTATAGTATCAGGTTGCTTAGATAAAGGGGTAAGTATCTTACCCTTGAAGTAAGTTATCTATTTTTATTTCACACAAATAAAGAAAATCTAACCAAAAAAGAATAGCAATGTATCCATAGCGGGAAATTGAGACTAAAAGCTGGAATCCTTTATTGAAACAGGAAGTAATTTGAAAAATATAAAACATGATAATGATTAATCAGATAAGATTAAAAAATATCTGAATTCTGATTCGCTGTTCTTAGTGGTGATTCTAAAGATTTCTAAAACTAAAAAAAAAAAGACATATGATGGAGCTGAAAAGATTGACGTAGAAGAAAAAGAAAACATAAAAATATTTTGTGATTATGAAGATGGGTTGTTGAATTTTTTGGGCAGAACCTTGGCACGCAATTCAGCAGCATCAATCTCATTGATGTTATGGGGTTTGTAGTAGCCAGTGACAGAATCTGGCATCCACCAAGTGCAATCCTTCTCATTAGACACCTTCTCTTCCTCTGACTTTGCTGCCATTTTGTTCTTATTCATGGAAACTGCTCCTTTTGATGCCACTGCATAACCACGTCTGTTTCAAAAATACCAAAAATCAAATTACTATATGTTATTCCCATTCACACCTGTAATTTTTTTCGAAATCTGACAAAAAGAACGAATCAAGATGATAAGAAACACAATTAGAATACCTAATGGTGAGGCAGTTGGAAAATTTGACCATAACAAAAGAAGAGAAAAGTTTAACAGTGGTGAAAGATGGAGTCATGGATGGTTCTAGAGAATAGTTACTGCATATGATTGAAATCTCCCACAGTCTATGTTATCGCGACAGAGGAACAAATCTTTATAAGCTCTCCCTAATTATCATATAATGCACAAAGACTGTGGGATATTATATTTCATATATATGAAATATTTTCTGTTATGAACAAAGAAACAAAATATATTATAGAATGTGGGATATATTCTCCTTTTGAATAATAGTAGTGTTCTGAACTGAATTTTAATCTAATGATCCACTACTATGTTTTCTCAAACTGGTCGAATCCATAATGTATAAGTAACGAACTTATCTATAATATTATCTATAAAGATAATATTCGTTTTTCTTGAGGATAATATATGAAGAATTTATTTAAATTTAAGTATATTTATGTAATTTATTAGATATTTAAATTGTGTACGGTTTAAATTATCAAATGTATGTAATATTTATTAGATATTTAAATTGTGTACGGTTATTATCTTTATAGATAATATTTATGTGATATTATCAAATTGTGTACGGTTTAAATATTTGCAATATCACTTTAAATGAAAAAAATTATGTTGAGATTGTTAGTAATTTTTTTCACAATAAATAATCTTATATCAAATCCATAATTACTTAAAAATAACAATATATTATTAATAATAATTAATATACAATTTATCAAATATATTATTATGATATCAATATATAATTACTATTAGTATGAACATTTTTTATAAAAATAAAATTCATCGTAGCCCTTTGTTTGCGGCCACCATGCAAAAGAAATTTGAACATATATTTGATCATCTGTGGCGGGATATAACGGGATTTTCTTATTTAATATAAACAGTTTTTCAAAAGTTATTGAAATAAAATTATTTTCCTCAAATACAGAGTATATAATTCTTAACTTCCATGCCCTCTTTCCGTTTGAGTTATATCTTTTTAATATCTTAAACATAAAAAAAAAGAGATAGATTAAAATATATTTTATTTTCTAATTTTTATTGTTTGTTCTTAACCCTTAGAAATATAGATCTTGGTAAAGAAATTAGTACATGAGTCTGATTTTACTATTTATTTCTTATTTTAGAATAATATATAATTAAAATATTTGATTACTTTAAATTATTGAAACAAGAGCCATATTACTACTTTTACTTCTACTTGAAATCTAACACACAATAAAATAAAATTTCACACTCTTTACTTACAACTGCATCCTATTGTAAATTTATTCCTGGATATATTGTTTGAAATAAAAGAAAATAAAAAATAATAATAGCATAACATATATATTTTAGGTTAAATATATTACTTCATTTAGTTTTCTGTATCTTGAAAATATTGACATTCCTTCTAAAGTTTAGTGGAAAATTTTGGCTATCCTTCTAAATGTTTAGTAGAAAGTCTTCGCGATTATCAAGACAATACAAGATACTTAACTAATAACAAAATTTTGCTATGGACATTGATAATAATCCTCTTTTATGTTCCACACAAAACTCTATAGAAAATCCATCATATGTGAGAAAACATTTGACAATACTTTTCGTTCTATAATCGATCAAAATATATATTTTTTTAAATATACACAAAATATAAAAAATGGTACTTTGACAGTGGAATGTATCAATTAGTAAATTAATTAATCATTATTTGATATATATATATATATACATATATAATTGTATAAAATTATAAATTTTATAATTAAAAAATAAGATTTCAAATTATGTAATATCAAATAAAAGTGTACAGAATTATATTGTTTAATTTTAAATATTATTTAATGAGTTGATTTATCAAAAAATCACGAGAAGAGAGGAGAGGAATTTCAGTTTTAAAAAATATAATTTATTATTATTAATAAAATAATTTATTGTTGGTAGTAAAGAAAAAGGGTGAATTTTAATTTTAAAATATAAAAAAATAAGTTAAAACTCACCTGTTATCACACATATTTTCTTATATGACCCATCTTCTTTTACATGATATATTAATATTAAATTGTAGCAAATAATAGAATTTAAAACATTTCATTATGTTTATCTTTTTATTGTAATGAAGAATTATAAATACTTCTATTTCATAATGCTAATAATAATAATAATAATAATAATAATAATAATAATAATAATAATAATAATAATAATAATAATTTTATTTTTATTATAGCATTCACTATTTGCTGATATGAATAAAGGAGCATAATATATCACAAAATTGGGGATAAAATTTTCTTAAGTAGCAATCTTTCGAATTTCAATCTTAATCTATAATATTAAGCTAAAACACCATATTTGCCCAACAGGATCTCTGATGATAAGATATAAATATAAAACTAGATAAGATTGTTATTTGTACCCGTCATTCGACCTTATCAATGACAATCATATCTATAATAATAAAATAAAAGTAATTACCTCATCTCTAATAATAAGGTCCAAATAATCAACTCATTTCTAATGATAACACACAGAAAATTAATTTATTTGTAATCATGGAATTAAAAATATATCACATTAACCAATATAAAATAATTATTTTTTTATCTTTTACATTTAAATTTTGATCAACAGATTTTAGTATTGAGGTATTTAAAAGCAACCCTCGTCTTAATCGTGAAATACATGTAAGTATTTAAAATTTAAACAGTAAAACACGTGATTGCTACTCTTAAGTTAATGATGATAAGGTGATAGCAGTAGATGTAGGTGATATTTTTTTTTTTCAAAAGAATATTTTTTTTTTCGAATACGTGTTATCTTTTAAAATAAGAAAGAGACGTTGATAAAGAGATAAAAAAAAAACTTAACAATAAGAGAGATTTTCACAATAATAAATTAAAGACTTGCATACTTGCACATTTTAGAAAAGCCAGATAGTAATAACAATGATTGTTGTTTTGAATTCTTAAAAGTGTACACAGAAAAGGAAATATAATGGGTGATATTTTTAGAAGAAAAGGTGGGTGAACAGAAGCAAGTAAAAAGCAAAAGTGATATGTGATGGGCGTGGGAGAATGGAATGAGAATTGTGGAAGTGAATGGAACATGAATTAGAATATTGTGATGAGGAGATGAATTGGAAAGTGAAGACGTAGTCATCATGACTCATGAATGGGTGAGCTGAACCCGGCGCTGTTTTTGACCCAACTCAAACTTCTTCACTCAAAGCAAGCCACCATTGGTGGTCATTAGGGAACCTTACTGCATTTCATGTTCCTTCTCTCATAAGTCTCATTAGACGTGAAAGGGTAAAATAACAAAGTATTCAACAAGATCTATGTGTTGAAACTAAAATAAATAGAAAGGTATTTTGAATAAAATTGTAAATACCTGAAATTTTAGATAAATTTTAAAAGATGATGAAATGGAAAGAAAGATAATTTTGGAGTAACATTGTGTTATTAAAATCGAATTTAAAAGATTGTTTTTAGAGATCGAGGCAAATATGTGTTGAAATGAAGTGAAATCCTGAACTTTTATCTACTTTTCTTTTGTATTGTTTTTTTATGGGTGGTGTGTCTTTTTTTTTTTTTGTTATAGACAAATGAAAAGACTTGAAAAAAATTTGTGAATTAGACTTACTAGCAAGTACATTGATAAATTATACTCTATATATCTATTAGAGGCTAATGTATTATATAATTACTTTAAAATATGACAATAAATACCTAGTTAAAGAGATAAGTTAAAATAAGTTGTCGGTTATATTTATAAATAAGTAATTTTAAATAATAAATAAATTGATTAGTGTCTGACAACATTCAATAGATCAATCTCTTTACAAGTATTATATTTTTGACACAAGAACAAATTCTAATGACAGGTATTTTTATCTGACAAAAGTAAGATTGAGTGAACCTTACACCTTTTCCTCACATAAAATAACAATCATATTTCTGATAGGAATGATTATACGCCTTCCTCCTCACATAAAGCAAATAGACAATCATCACATATGATAATATAAATAGTAAACGGTGAAATGTACGTTTTACTCAATTCTAATTCACACGGTCAACTTCTCATAACTAAATACTGACTTGAGCGTGAAAGATATCTAAATAGTTGACTTTCAGCTGAAGAAAATTAACTTAAATTAGATTTAGCTTCAACTCGTAGTCTTCAACCACTATTTTTCTTCTCTCCGAAGGTTACTTACTTTCAAAATAGTTGAACTGATTGATGCTTTAAAATGTTGTTCTTACTCTCAAGGTTTTCTAAAGACAAATATTGTTCAAATTTCAAGACCATGTAAGATAAGAAAACAAAATAAACCCATTTTTTTCATTTATTTTTAAAGCAGAAAATAAAACAGAGACATTAACACGTCTTTTTATGGACGAATTTGTAAAAGGGGATAAATGTGACGAAAAACAAAAAACACAAAATTAAAAGATAAAAAATTTAAATAAAGATAAAAAAGAGACAAATTTTTGAAACTATTTTTCTTTATATAGTCGTGAAGATTTGTGAAAGGAAAAACTTATAATAACTTGCAATTAAAAAAGTATAATAGATTGTATACGTAAATATAATATAATATTTATTATATAATCAATTATGTTAACATGATTAATTAAAGTACGTAATTAGTTATAATTTATAAATATTACTTGTTACTATTTATGTATTTTTTTATTATTAATGTGTTAATAATTATATTTTATTATAATAAAATAAATAAAATTAATCATATAATATAATAATAAAATATAAATAATAATTGTTAAATAATAATAATAAGATATTTATAAAAATAAAAAATTAAAAAATTTTAAATGACAACAATAGCGGATAATTATAAAATAAATACAATTAAGAAATAATAATAATAATAATTAAAATTATTAACTAATAATAAAATTATAATTTATTATTTAATTAAAATTAATTTATCATTTTCATAGTTTTTTAAATTTATTATATCATCAAATCAATCTTAAACTTTTATAAATTTTTTATTTTATTCTTTTCTTTTAATTTAAATACCCCGATTTTAGAAAATAATAAAAGTAGGTTTCACAAGCACCCCCACCCTATGCGCGCCTCTAACTCCCTGTAGGTAAAATAACCCCAAGGTTTTTTTGTTCGCTCTCCGCCGCAGAAAGAACGCACCGCCCACTACTCCCTTGATCGCTACTTTGTCTCCAAAATCATTAGCACTATCAAGCGTTCCCTCGCTACCAAGCTCTACCCCGAGTTCATCAAATCAAAAAGAACAAAAGAGAAAAGAGGTACTTTTGTATTTCGTTAAAAACACTGCTTTCGACCGCACCCAATAAATATCTAACAAAAATCTTCACCTCTTCCTACACCTTAATAAGATTTTTTCTACACTCTAACAAAAAAAATTCATTCTACAATTATCCTTATATAAGAACCGGATGGTACCTCCATCCAGTTATCATTTAAAAAAAATGGACAATCGAATAACATCCCAATCTGGTTGTTATTTTTTTTCAAATGACAATCGGATGGGGTGCCATCCGGTTCTCATTTCCAAATCAAAATGATAACGGATAAAACTCATCCGGTTATCATAGTCAAAATCGAAAATAGATTAATTTTTAGATTTGGACTATGAGAACCGGATAAGTTTCATCCGGTTATCATTTTGATTTGGAAATGAGAACCGGATGACACCCCATCCGGTTGTCATTTGAAAAAAAATTAACAACCGGATGAACAGGCCATCCGATTGTCATTTGAACAAAAATAACAACCGGATGACCTGCTTATCCGATTGTCAATTTTTGTCAAATGACAACCGGATGGGGGTACCATCCAATTTTCATGCGGAATGAATTTTTTTATTAGAGTGCAGAAAAAATCTTATTAAGGTGTAGGAAGAACTCGTCCTCTTATATTCTTCAGCAACCACCTTCATAAACCACTCAAATCTTTTTTATTTTCAATAAGGACAATTTAGTCTTTCTATGAAGGATATTTTCGGAATTTGATAAATTGTGGGTAATATTATGGAGGTGCAGGAAGAACGCATCGTGGACCTTGGAGATTACAGGCCCATAGCAAAAGAGATTAAGCAAAGTAGTACAACAAAACTGGTGGATCAGTGGGTGCAGGGGAAGTGTGAGTGCTCTGAAACCAAAACACAAAGCAGCCGCAACCATGGAGCTGAAAGAGAGGGACGGAGGTAACCGGAGAAGTCAGAAGTCGAAGAAGAAGAAGCAGAACTCACAACGGCAGAAGAGAGGTCCTCGTTTGCCCTCTTCTTTGCAAAAACAACTTGACCGTTTAAACCCTACCACTCCCTTAGAAAGCGTCGATTCCGATGACGACATCGACCTCTACGAATACGAGGAAGAAAGGGCCGAGGAGGAGTCTAGAAAAAATAAGCGTTACGATCCTGTTTCCGTTAAGGATGATGACCTTTCTGAAGAAATTGAGGTTTCTCTTCCTTACCTTTTTGTTAACAGTAATATCATATAAACTCTTCATATTGTTCGTGTTGTTAACTTGTTTAAATGCTTGTCATATTAGGCCACGTTTGATTCCAGTTTTTGATATTGAAAGCTGTTTTCTATTATGTGATGGTTTTTATTAAAGCTTGATTTAATTAAGGGTATGTTTGGATTGATGGAAGGAGATGAAAAGAGGGGAATGTAATGGAATATGTTGAAGATCCATTGTTTGGGTCAAAAAGTAAATAATGGAAGAGAATAAGGGACGTCCTCTCGACGTGGTAAATAGAAGGGTTATGATCCCCTTTGTGGCTTATCTTCCTTTCTTAGTTTCTTGTGTGCATTCTTCCTCGCAATGTCTGGCAGATATTCAACTTACTAGTGTTGTAAAGTGTAAAATACACAAAATTTCATGTGTTACCCGTGATAATCTTTTGAATGCCGTATGAAATTTGCCGGAGTCTCATCCCTGATTTATATTCAAATATATTTGGAATATTACATTTGGTCTGGATTGGTTCATTAATTTTTAAATTTACATTTAACCTATCCTGTTTGGACCAGATAATTGTCATTCATGTCTTCATTGGTATTTTTAGGATGAAAATGTGCAATCTGATGATGAAAGTGACGAGAGTGATTACATTGGGAAAAAGAGGGATGAAAATGTTCAAAGTGATGATTCTGGAGAAGAAGATGATGGGAGGCATGCAAGGATGCTACAGGCAATTACTGGTATGCCCAGTGAGGCTTTTGAAGGTGAGAAAATTGCTGCTAGCCTTTCGTGTTACCTGTTATTTATTTATGTTAGAACTTAGAGGCATGCTGTCAATTTTCTTCTCGAAAAGTTAGAGAATATTAAGTTATTAGAGATGCTTGTCATGAAATTTTTAATATTGCGTTATAGTTTTTAACATTGGAACATTTAATAGCGTTTATACAAATGTTGACTTTTATCGGTGTGTGAATTCTATGATAAAATACCAGTGTATATTTGACCTAACTTTTTTATAGATGATTTTGAATATATAGATCTTGATTGTCAATCTATATAATTCATAATGATGTTGAATATATATGTGTGTGTATGTATATCACTGTTGCTGGTTCCTGCATTTTGGGTGTAGCGACTGTGCTACACAAACTCTACATTTTTGGCAATATGTGGGAGGAATACCAAACAATTTTTGTACGTGAATGTTACATAAAGAGAGTCCTATGTTGTTTCTCCCTTTCTGTTGTGTTTTCAGATTAAGGATATGTTTTAAACCTTAGTAATCATAATGCAGAGAATAAGAAGAAAAAGATGACGAAGAATGACTCTGTTATCCCGGAGCTATATCCAGAGTCTGAATATAATCCTAGTCGTGATGTTTTGGAAGGTGATGCACGCATTAGCATAGAGGACCTACTGAATCCTCTTAGTGAAAAGCCTACTTATGGAAAACTTAGAAAGAGAGAGCTTCAAATTATGAAGAATGCTAGAACCGTACATGCGCCGCTTTCAAAGGCAGTTCAAGCAAAGATAGAGAGGACAGCAGCCTATGAAATGTCAAAGAAAGATGTCACCAAGTGGCAGCATATTATTCAGAGAAATAGAGAGGCGCCAACTATTTTCTTTGATGAAAATGTGAATCTAGGATTTTCAACTGTAGGAGCAATAGCTTCTGAATTTGAACCCAGAACTGAATTTGAGAAGAAAATAGCTGCACTAGTTTACGATGATGAAGTTACGGAAGCCCATAAAAAGGATGGTTCTAAGCTTCTTGAAATGAACAAGGTATGGATGTTGTTAATATAGTAGTTTTTTAATCAATCTCTCCACGTTCAATATTGCTATTATTTCACCTTCTTATTGTCCCATGTTGAAAAATCTAATAACTTGGATGAATAGAATAACAATTCATTTAGTAAGATTCCAAACATGCATGATGCATCACTTCTACCTAAAAGTAATAATGAGTTCCTGCCAAGCACACTACATAAGCTGAAATAACACCTTTATGATTATGGCAGCTTCATGGTGGTAGACAAAATCCTAAGTCTCAGCTTGAGTGATGTTATCCCGGTTTTAGTTTTAACTTCTAAGTTCCATACAATGTTTCCATGTGTGCTTGTTGGAGTTTAAGAATAAAATGAACACTCGATTTCATCTTTGCAGGTCTGTTTGTTGAGTATTGTTCTTAACCCTTGCTTTCAGTGCACATGACATGAAATTATTGGTGTACTGCTCCTTTTCAATTATCTTATGTGATGTATTATGACTAATAGGTGTCTATTGAAGACGAGAAGGATAGGCAAAATCGGATTGCTAAAATGCGGAGCCTTCTTTTTCGTCATGAAATGAAGGCAAAGCATATTAAAAAGATCAAGTCCAGAACATTTCACCGGTTGTTGAAGAAGGATAGGTTAAAGGCAGAAGCTTCTCAGATACAAATGGACCCTGAAGCAGCTCAAGAATATGCCATGAAACGAGAGCGTGAAAGGGCCGAGGTATATCATCATTCGTGAAGAAATTTTGCTTAACAAACGCTGTTTACTGAGATATATTGTATCATCATGATTAAAACAGGAAAATAGTTTCTATCAATCCCTTTCTCACATCAAATTTTGACTTGGTACAGGAACGCATGACTCTAAAACACAAAAACCAGAATCGGTGGGCTAAGCGTATTATACAGCGTGGCTTAAATAGCCAAGATGAAGGAACTCGTGCTGCTATAGCTGAACAGCATCGAAGACATGCTGAATTGACTAGAAAAATGCACTCTATGAATGGTAGCAGCAGTGGCAGTGAAGATACCAGTGATGAGGATGAAGATGAGAACTCTGCTGGTTCTGATCAGGAGAGGGCTTACAAGCTTTTGGGAAAAGCTAGAGATAAAACTATGAAAGTGTTGGAGGAAGAGGATGAAGTTCCCAAATCTGGATTGCTTTCTTTGCCTTTTATGGTAATATCCATTCCTGCTCTCTTCCTTTTCCTTCTCTCCCTGAAGGAAATTTCTGTGTAAATGTTATTCTTGTTCATAATCCTGAGAAGACTATGATAAATCCTCAATCATTTTCACGTGAATTATCTTATTGAATGAATTATTGTCTTTGCTTTATCTTAATTTTGTTTTTAAATATTCTCTTTAGTATCCGATATAGAGATTGAAATTTGTAGTTTTTCTTATTGATTTGTGGTCTTCCCTTGACCTGTTCTGATGTAGAGGCGCGGATTGGAGAAAAGGAAAGAGGCAGCTGTTGAAGAAGCTAACCTTGCTTTCCAAGAATATGAAGATTCTCTGAAGAAACTGGAGAATTCTGGTGGCTTGGAAGATCCAAAAGCTGCTTCTACCAGTGGCAGAAGAGTATTTGGACCGGCCAAAGCTCAGATATCTGATACCAGTAATAAGGTAAAATTAGATAACGGCTATGGTGGCAGTGATAGTGAGGATGACTTGGGAACCAGCAAAGGTGACAACATGGTGAATACGGGAAGTGACCTTTTACATAACAAGGATTCGGTTGTAATTCAAGAAGACACTGATACTCACCAGGAATCAATTTTTAAGGTGATGGCAATTTTTTTGTCTTTTTTCCTTAGGTTAATGTCTTACTCGATGGATGTGATACATTTAATGCATTTTTTGTTCACAGAACATTGATGATATTGTTGAAAATCCTGGGCCAAAAACTACATGCGAAGTTTCCATATTTGTGTCAGACACATGGAAAAAGGTACAAGTGGTTTTAATAGATTGCTTTTGTTTTATTTCTTTTGTTAAAGAAAAATATCTTCCATTTATGGAGTGGCTGTTCTGTTGCACTGACGTATTTGTAATAAGCAGGCAAAGAACAAAAATGAAAACACAACTACCAAGAAGTCTCCAAAGCTTACAGGGCCAGCTAGGCAAAATATAAAAGTATAAGCTCTTTCTATTTTGTTACAAATATAAAGCGTGTTGTTGGTTTAGCCTTACATTTTATCCCTTTATGTCTTAGGATGCTGAAAAGGAAATTGGAGAGGATAGTGATACCGATAGTGAAGGGCAGATGGTGGATGGAATTCTGTCTTCTGTTTCTAAAGTGCCTTATGAACTTCCTTCTCAAGAGGAGCTCATTCGGCAAGCTTTTGCAGGGGATGATGTAGAAGGTGATTTTGAAAAGGACAAGCAGGAGATCCTCGAGGAAGAAAATCCTGAGCCAGAAAAGCCTCTATTACTTCCTGGCTGGGGCCAGTGGACACATATACAGGAAAAGAAAGGTTTACCATCTTGGATGCTGAAAAAACATGAAGATGCCAAGACAAAAAGGGCAGAGGCCCTAAAAAAGAGGAAGGATGCTCGGCTTAAAAACGTTATTATATCTGAGAAGATAGATAAGAAGGTTAGTGTCATTATATACAAGGTTTTGAACCTTCCGTATTTTTTTTCAGTGCATGCAACAATTCGTATTCATATTAGAAATTTGTGGAGTTATTTGGATTGTCATATAATATTGGTGTTGAAATGACAACTATCCTCATTTTGACTTGTATCAACGGTAATTTTATAATAGATATTATCATTATTATTAGTTGTAGTAAATTATTCACTCCTACCTCATTCAAAACTCCGGTCTTTATTATTTGGTATTATCTTGCTTAAAATTCTCCTTTCAGTATATATTCATGCTCGAATTCTAGTTTTGTAAATGTGGTCGAACAATGTTGCCAAATGCCTCTTGCTCCAGTATATATGCTGCTGACCAGTTCCGTACATATTATTTTGTGTACGTCTTATATTTTCTGTCAATTATTTTGTGTTGGTTTTAATTCTGTACTTCCTTTTGGACATGGCAGGCTGAGAAACTGCATACTAAATCTCTGCCTTTCCCGTTTACTTCGAAAGAGGTGTTTGAACAGAGCATGCGTGTACCCATCGGACCTGAATTTAATCCAGCAACTGCAATAGGTCTTCTTAACCGACCAGAAGTAAGTACTTCGGAGCACTTATTGGCGAACTTTTTATCCTTGAATTTTTCCTGTGTCGGAAAGAATCATGCTGTAGACAGCTTTTGTTTAAAGTAATTAAAAATAGTATGTAGATGGTCTTGCTTACCCTTGGTGAAGGAAAGACCTTTGTTTATTGGATACTGTTCGTGCGTTTAAGTAGGTTCTTATCTTTTTACCAAGTGACTATTTAGGAAAAATACTGTAAGATGAATGTATTTTTTGTAGCCGTCTTGTGAACATAATGTTCCATATGCAGGTGGTGAAGAAACCAGGTGTTATCATAAAACCAGTGGAGTTTGAAGACGTGAATCCTCATGAAAAATCAGAACAACGAAGTGGTGATAAGCGAAAGTTAAAGAAAAATAGTGGCAAACCCATGAAAAAGGCAAAAGTGGGCAGAAAAAGTTAATGGACGGGAGTTTTGGTTCTGATCCATTTATTTTAAAGATTCTCAGTTGTCTTTCTTTTGGAGAAAGACGATAAAAGTTTTGCAGGTTAAAAGAAAAGGTGGAGAATTTAGAAGCGACGGGAGCTTATGGCATGCAAGAAAGAGTAGAGATAGAAGAAATAGAAAAATAGTGTTGAATTTTGTGTTTTGGGGGGGGAGGGGGGAGTGGAGGGGGGTGTTTCCCCGTTTATTATTTAACGTAAATGTCATTCTTTTATTTTGTGCCCGATATATATCAAATAGGTATTATCTTTGACATGTTTTTCTCTCTAGAAACTGTTAAATTTCATTATTCTAATTTGTTACGACCCCCTTCTAAGTTATCTGGCTTGTTTTTTCTTCTAAAGATGTATTCTTGCATGGCATTTAACTTCTATATCATTTATACAAAATTCAATGTTGATCGCATCCCTCGATTCACAGAATTAATATAATATAAAAGATATCTAATAATAGTGTATTGTAAAATGTATTATTATTTTTCATGAAAATACATAAATATTTTTCTTGTTTTTTTTTCCTTTTTGTAAAACGAAGAAGAAACATTTTTCTTGGTTAAATACTCGGTCTTTGAATGTATTCTAATTAAATTGATTATATTTTAAGTACTTCGACAACGACCATTTAATGAGTTTTTTGCGCGGTATGAAATAAAGGAAAAATATTATCAATTTTTGCGAGTATGGACAGTGATAATGACGATAAGATATCGAATTGTGCATTTTAAAGTGTTTTAAAATGTATTTTATATTATTAATAATGTATAGCTTTATTTTAGTAAATGTTCAATAGAAAGTACTCGAAGTTTCATTGTGTTCATTAAATGTGGCGGTAAAGAGATATTTGTATACAAAAGTTGTACAATCGTAATGTATATAAATACTCTCTTTAACTACTTTAGAAGAACATCTATCATTGTACTAATGTCACCCGAGTTCCAAGCTTTTATGTCAACAATATTTTTATTGAACCTAAATAAGATAATTTTCCTGCTGACAAAGAAGATTATTTGCCTAAAATATACCTGTTGTATCGTATAGAAAGATAACTGTTTTTGCTAATAAAAAGTGTAAAACATCATTTTATGAGTCTTTGACATTTTAAAAAAAAAAAAATCTTAAGACTTCATATATATTCTTATATTTATGCTTGAATTCGAATTGCTCAGTCGTATTCTGGGAGTAATGTGGTGGCATGTGACCTTTGGTTGAGTAAATTCCACCTCCCCCCTTTATTATCTGTTGACTATAGCTTTGTTTCACCATTCTCCAGCAACCATCTTTCGAAGCCATAAATGGGCTGCTGAATCATACTTATGCTTCTTAAGTGGTTGATGATGGATCACTTTTATTGTCTTTCCCACTTTCATTGTCTTTGTAGATGTGAGCACTGTGCATTGACTCGCTATGTCTAGAGCATATGGAGTTAAGTCACACTGAAATTTCTGTCATATTCGATTTCCCAATACAAGTCTGGGGAGCACACTTTTATAGGATAAGGTGCATAATTTACACTTGTGTAGACAATTTTGGCCTGGCACTTGGACTCATTTATGGACTAAGATTAGAACCATTTGAGATCATCCATGCATGATGAAGCTTACTCATGCAAATACAACCAGCTAATACATTTTATTATTAATAATTTCAATCAGCACAGCGAAACTATATTGCACTTTAGTTCATAACTGAAAACTCCTTCAAAGATATACAAGCATGGCATCAATTGTATAGAGGATAATGCCACGAGGTTCAGACCCTTGTAGCAGTAGAAGTATCCTTTTGAGGCTAATGAGGATGAGGTGAAGCTTATATGCTCGTCTATAACTCTTCAAAACCGTCTTCGTCTCCGTCATTCTCTATCCTTTGAAATTCTCGTCTCCATGATTCCATCTGCCACAATATCAGTGCCTTGTTATGCTTTATACACACTACTGTGCAATACCATGTAAATCTGAATATAAAGTGCCTCACCTGATCATCAGAATGTAGCAGCTGTTCTGCAGCAAACACTATACTATTATTGTGCCCTGATGCCAAATCTTTACCATAACTCTCTGCAATCCCTTCATAGTTTATCAACTCCACCCGAAATCCCTTGCTCATGAATAGTTTATCCACCCATTGCCTTATATTGGACTGTGCAAGAGAGAAGAAAAGATTCTCTTTTTGCTTTCTTTTTCATTGAGAAGAAAATTATTTTAATGAATTAATTAAATTAATTGTGCACAAACCTTGATTTCTGTGTCTGTCTCAGCTAAGCAGGCAGGAAGCTCTCCCAAAAAAAGGGATCCCTTCATGGCCAAACTGCTAATCATTGACAAAACCTCTTCAAAGTTTTCCGGTGTCATCATTGGAAATCCCTGAGCAAGAATAAACCCACGTGACTAACCTCTCAAGCAAAGACTCCCTCTTACCCAACAACACTAACTTTGCTTTTGATTTCGAGAGTTTACTAATTCGAAGAAAAATGATAGGATTAATCACCTGTAGGACCCATATGCTTGGTCTACTACCACTGTAGCCCTTAAATTGCAAAACCTGCTCCATGTCAGATGATTCCAGTGGAATGTGGCAGAATATGCAACCTTTGGGCATCTTAGCCCCAGCATCTGAAGCTTTAAAAAAAGACACCATTAGATGTTTTCATCATAGTGAAAGCACAATACAAAATAAATACAAACTCTTACATCCTTATTTACAGATTTTTGTCAGGCACAACTCTTTAATCAAGCAACTGGTTTTGTTGAATTTATGATAAGAACGTTGTAGTCTATATAGAACAGTTTCCCATTGGATTTGGATTTTTTCCTAAGCTTAATGGACAAATATTTCATTGCACATATTGAGATACTTTGTGTCTACCTTTCTCTTCTTATGCTGTAATCATTTGAAAATACTTACCTGACTAAGAGAATTCTAATCCTGATCCATCTAGCTTGCATGTGTACTTACCAGGTTTTAGGCTCACAGTATTGCCCCTATAGTAAACTTTACTCAGATTTGACAATGATATATGTTTAAAAGATTATCGTCCACTAAATCAACAAATGTCACCTCTAAGCTTCTCAGCTGCAAATTTAAATACAATTTCAGGGGATATGTCAAATATTAAGGTCGAAGTGGGCCACTGAAGTCTGTATGGGCGTGTATCCATGCCATCAGTCAAAAAAACTAACTGCGATTAAGGAAAATTCATATCAAACTATGCAATGTCATCCAAATAACTACCTAAGTACTTAATGAAAAATAGTAATTTAAGAGGATATAGGATTATTTTTCATAAACATAAATACAATAAGCAAGTACCTGCTTTAGTCCATCAATAAGACTAACTGTATGAAGCAGCTTATCATCAATGAACTTGGCTGCAAGACAGTAGGGATGCAAGTCCTGAATCACATCCTCGGGAGTATTATCAGGGACAAAGCAACCGGCATATGGGTCTAGAAACAGAGGCTCTGCACTTGCAGAAAAGTGATACTATGAAACAAGTTGATCTCGTACACTACGTGACATGACAAAATGCAGCATCTAAATAGCATTACTTTATTATTTGCTTCGATATATACCCACACATATATAGAGAAGTAATAATACATACACTCCTAAATCAAACACTCCATCAATACCTATTATTTTTCTCTATCTCTTTTTTCTCATCTGATCATACCACCTATCATAACTACATTTCTCTTTTCTTTTTTCCTCTCTCGATATTAAAGAGCATTTGGTGTCCACCAATCTTTTCCCAACAGTGAACTCAAACAACCTACTTTGAATGGTGGCAACAAAATGCTAGCTTAGCACGATGAACCTACAGCTACCATTTATTGGACCATTCTGTATAAAGATAAAGGTTTTTGTACTTTGAAGCAAGAAAAGTCAACCATACTCATGCATTATTATTATTCATCCAGACCCTTGAACTGCTCGATGAAATGTCTAAATGAGATAGAATTTTCAAGATTGAGTGTAATGGAATGAAAGGGAGAGAAGGGTTAATTTGCCTGGTCGAAGAGATTCGTGGTAACGAAGAGAAGCAGAAGCAGTAGCTGAAAGGAACAATGGGTCATTTTCTGGGCTGAGTTTTGCAGTAGAAACACAGAGTTTCCTCTTAGAGGTGCATACGAGTGAGGGAAGTATATTAATAGAAGTTACAGGGAAAGATTGTGCAAAACCCATCAAGCATTTCAAAAGGATAAGGATTTAAGATTCTTTCAGTTAAAAATCGTGTCTTGTACTTTCAATACGTTGGCTTATTTGATTCACAGACATGTGGATAATAAACATATGTTTTATATTGTTGAATTTATATAATTAACTTTTAGTTAGTTCAATATTAATTTATTTTTATAAAAATAAAAACGAAAGCATGTAATGTGTTTAAGATTTAGATTTAATTATGATTTAGATTGAATTAAGTTTCTGAGTTAAATGAATGGTACATAGTCTTGAATTAAATCGAGTTCAAGTTAATGTAAAAACTTCATATTGAAAATCAAATCGATATTCAAGCACCGTCAATTCTTAGTGTTGAGTTGAATTTGGCATTATATCTAAATTTATTAATAGTTGATAAAGTATGTAGTACTAGGGTCATGAGAGAATTTGTGACATGTTTTATATGATAGATATATTACTGAAATAAAAAACTTAAAAATTTGAATATAATTTGTAAACAAAATATGTAACAGTGAAGAATTAACAAAACTAAACGACTTGGGTCAAAGTCATAAACTCAAATTAATACAGAAATACGAAATAAAAGTATAATGAAATTATTGGATCAATTTGATATGGATTCTAAAAGAATTGAAATTGAAATTAAATTCATCATGTTTATTTTTTTTTTCGGTAGAACAGAATAAAGTTATAAGAAAATAAAAAAAAAATAGTAGTTATTTTACCACTATATCCATAAAAACACTAATACTTAATAACCACAATAGCTCTAAAAGGAACTCTTTATTAAGAATTAATCTCCATGAAAGTCTCCCAAATGCAACCTTTTATGTTGTTTTTTAAATATTAGTTTGAATGAATCTTTTAACTAATTTTAAATTTCTATTCTCTTTATTTATTAATACAAAATACATATACTTTTAATATTCAATGAGATAAACAAGAAAGTCAAATATAAAATTATATGAAAATAATAAAGTATCAACAATTCCTTTTGGAATATACGTTATAATAAAAATAGAAGAATGAAGTAAAGTAATTTTTCATACCATTATAATTATCTTGCTATTGTTGTGTTTTCGTAGTTGAGATATGCTAACCTAATAGCACAAAACAAAGAACATGAAATCTGAATGAACTTTTATAAGAGAAAATAAAAAGTTATTCATAAGCTAAAATTAACCTATACATAAATTAATTTATAAAATTTTATCTGTCTAACTTTTATATTTTTTTAATCTCTGTATGAATTAATTTTAATTAATTTTAAGTTTTTAACTTTATTATGATAATGTCTATCAAAGTAAAAGTTATTCAATTGGTAGAATCAAATCAAATTTCATCCATGCCAATAATAATGAGAATATTTACTTTTTCTGTAAACACCTTTTTTATCCTTTTAACTAATTTTAAAAATTACTCAATAATATCATTAACATAATTTCTCCATCTCAACAGTATTATACAATTAAATTTAACTTGAAAAAATAAAATATATAAGTTACAATGTGTATATTATTTTTTACTAATATTTATAATAAGGATACTCGTATTTTATATACACATTTATTATTTTTAATTCTATTTAAAAAATATAATATTTTCAAATTCCTAACTATCTTTAATATTTAATATTCGTACAAAGTGGGTTGTGATTCTGCTAGTTCTGTATGTTGACTTTTGCAGATAGTATTGAATGAAATGAAGGGCATGGTTCATATATTTGTCTTGCATTCGTACACTCTTTAAATGAGAAAAATTATATGGTCTGAATTCATTAAGTGATTCCAACTAATTTTATGTGATTTTATTTTCAGAAATTCTATTATTTGATGTTATATGCAAATTAAAGCCAACCACCAGCGGCCTTTTCGTTTCTTGTATGGAACATTTCCGTGACTGTGAAGTGCTTCACATTTATAGGGCCTGCAAAATTTAATAATCATACTTACTTTTCTAGGTGTTTAATGTTTTGCCAAAAAAAAACATGTAATTTAAAAGTTTGAATGATTTTTGTAATTTTGATATATTAAACCATTTTAATAAAAAATATAATTTGTAATATAGTTGACTCAGTACTTTAATAAAAATATCAAATTTGTAAAATAATTGATATTAAGTATTCAGAAGTAATAAATATTTTTATTGAAAATGGTTTTTTAAATTTTGAAAATTTAAAAATATAAACAATTATTTTTTTAGTGAATTTTTTTATTTTAGAAAAATTATAATTTGTTTAGACAAATGTTTTCATAAGAAAAAATAATTTTTTTTTAAATAAAACTAATTTATATAAAAATATCTTATATAAATTATTTAAGTTTGTGTTTTTCTTATTTTGTGTAAAAGTTAAATATATATTATAAAAATATTTCTTTTTTAATTTTTTAATGTTAAATATATTTTTGGAAAACTTTTTAAATAGGCTAGATTGTATGATTCAAAGTCCACTCTTTTTCTTCTTCCTTTCTTCTTTCTTTTTTAGTGTTTTTATTAAAAAATTTATATCGTTACAAAATTATGATCTCACGCTTTTTAAAGTTTTTTATTTCAATATTTATCTCTTTCTACATCAAATCCTACCTTTGAGTAATAGACACCGAATCAATAATCAATCATACACGAATATATTTCAATTTAGAGTAAATATATTTTTATTCTTAAAAATATTTCAATTTCCTTTTTGTTAACGTTTAAACTCAATATTCGTCTAATCTGTCAATAAAAGTATTTCTTTCAATTAATCTAGTTTTTTATTAAGATTTTGTTTATCTAGTTTTAGATTTCTAGAATTTTGATTTTATTCAACCATTTATAGTAATTTCTTACAAGTACAACTTTGGGTAAGAGAAATCATATTTTATGTAGTAATTGCTATGTTTATGATGATTTTGTATATGGGATTGAGGATTAAATATATTGATTAAGAATTTTGACATATTGAATTTGTAGGTCATTTTCAATATTGGTGTGAAATTTAGTCACACATATTACAATGATGAGATTTAGTTTATTCAATTGAATTGTATTCGTAGTGGTGTCAAACTTTATTAAATGATATTTTGAGTTTTGTATTGACAAATTGTGTTAGAATGATTTAAATATGAAAGTTGTGGAAGAAACAATTGAATTTTGGTGTTTTAAACTTGAAAAAAAAAACTTATAATGTAGATTGTTGATGAAGTTTGATAATGTTTTGAAATTGTTATATAAATTTTCTTTTTCTAACATTTTTCTCTATATTAGAAGCAAACATGTGAGCAATTAAAATTTTCCTTTCTATAAAGTTTTTGCTCAAGACACTCCTCATTCAAGTAAATATGAGATCAAAATCTTGGTCTTTTTTCAATTGTGTTTTCACTTAAGAGATTTAATACAAATATTTCAAAAAATGTTAATAGTGTTCAAATATTAAATATTGTAAACTTATTTTGATATGCAAACCTATGAAACTTAAAATAGGTTAAATGTTAGTATTTAACTAGACATTTTTAATACAAATCTTCTTGAAAATATTAAAAGATATTTTTTGTTGTATTTTTATATATAAAAATGTATATTTATTTATAATTGATGAATGATTAAGATAATTAAAATAATTATAATTATAATATGATTATTTGATATATGTTTGAATTTGTATGTAATATTACCTTCCTTTTCAATAACCTACTTTCTTCTTATCTATGTGAAAATTTACTTTAATTTAGTATATGAATAAATGTTTATGTGAATAAAAAACCTAAGCCTGAAAAAGTAAAAATAATATTTTTATTTTGATTCAGATATTGAATGATAATATATATATATATATATATATATATATATATATATATATATATATATAAAATATTTTTAAAATATAAAAATATTTATTTTTATATGTGAATATACACATAAAGAGAATATATTATGTTATAAATCTATAAAATATTG
>Ga0099824_1000604_pt1 | contig 44087 bp, 25 predicted proteins | sample SiratrowhiteBW_FD_76837 | JGI IMG/M metagenome (GOLD analysis project Ga0099824, IMG submission 76837) | Root nodule microbial communities of legume samples collected from California, USA - Siratro white BW | ecosystem: Host-associated > Plants > Roots > Nodule | place: USA: California... | reverse complement strand
TTTTTTTTTTTTTTTTTTTTTTTTTTTTTTTTTTTTTTTTTTTTTTTTTGTATCTGCTAGATCCAACCTACATGATCCGGGCAATTCCAAGCAACGCATCAGATAATGTCTACTGTACACTTCTTGCTCAGAGTGCAGTCCACGGTGCAATGGCAGGGTATACCGGATTTACAGTTGGACTGGTCAATGGCAGGCATACTTATATTCCATTCAATGTGAGTTACTGCATCCTTACCCAAATTTTGGACTGTTTCATAATGTTTTCCCTCTTTGTTTAGTTTGGGTACAATAATTTTCTATTTTTGTTTAATAATATCAAGAGGTGGGGCTTAAACGGTTGGATTTTGATATTATTAAACAAGAATAGAAAATTATTAAACAAGAAAGTAAAAATCCAACCGCTTCTGATCAAAGTAAAAAGTTTGGATAGAACTCAAAATCCAACCGTGTGCATAATGAACATGGCTAGTTCTTTTCTATTGCTTATCCAATTTTACATTGATGGTTTATATTCAGAATTGTTCTTTATACAATAGAGAATTTATGTGCAAATTTTGATACCAGAGAATCACTGAGAGGCAGAACAAGGTTGTAATTACTGACAGAATGTGGGCAAGACTCCTTTCTTCCACCAACCAGCCAAGCTTTTTGAGCCCGAAAGAGTTACATGAAGCCAAGAAAACTGAACAACCTCCGAGTCAATTGTTAGAAGGGAGCAATTGCAATGATATTGGTGAAGCTGAGAAAAAAGAAAACACTTCCCCTCAATTGTTACAAGGGGACAGTTTCAAAGATGAAAAACAATCTGAAAACCATGCAGACAATGGTATCTAGACAATAAATTAGATATAGATTTGTTTACCTACAAGTGTATTTGGTGACATGTTGTATCATTTTTACCCAAGTCCTACAACCTCCAAAATCCTGGAGTACTAGGGGCTGTTCTTTTTGTCTTTTTCCATGTTTTGTAGTAGGTGCGTCTTGCTTTACTTGATCGTTGTACTAAGGAGATTTTATTGAGCTTTTTAAACTAGGTCAATAAGAATTGAACAGAATTATTAGGGGCTTGAATATGTCTTTCTTTTGGTTGTTCTATGTATTTGACAGCGAGTGGCTCCAGTTTTTATTAACATAACAGTTTTACTGGAACAAGGTATAAACACAGCTTTTTTCAGCAGACTTTTTCTTTCTTTTTTTTCCTTTAATCTTACATTTGTATAATGTGATCACGGATTTTTTCTTGAGCTGACATCGTCACTGTAGAGTGAGACCTAACCTTTCCCTATGGGTAATCATATTCTAAACAGAAAATGTTTATATAAAAGTATGAAAAACATGAATTATAAATTAAGTATTTTGTGGGTGAGGAAGCTCTTTGTCCAAACCGCCAAACAACCTAGTCGGGCTGGAATGAATGAGATGACACTTACAGTTAATCAATTGATCTGGACATAACTTCTATAATTAAAATTATAACAAAAATCATATTTTTTGGAAGTCATTTTCTACTATATCTAGACTTCTACGTTGGGGTGATGGACAATCTGGATGGTGGCCTTCACACATTATTCACGAGGCATGTGATAAAAAGGTGAAGGAGATTATTTTATTAAAGAGTGAATGATTATTGGAAAAATATTCGATTATGTTCTATAATATAATAAAATATTAATAATATTAAAATAATACTAATAATAATAAAAATATATAAATAAAATACTAATACTAATAATGATAATTGTTTAACATAATAATATTATTAATAATAAAAATAATAAAAATTTTAAAAGTAAGTAATAATAATAGATTTATAAAATACTAATAATAATATCAATAATAATAATAATAGTTATAATAATAATAAATTTATAAAATAATGATAAAATGTTAATAATAATGAAATCCTAATAAAGATAATAAAATTAAAAGTAACAGTAATAATATAATAAAATTATAAAATAAAAATAATAATGACTTAAAAATAACAGTAGCAATAAAAAAAATCATAAAATAATAATAATAATGAAAAATTATAATTTAATATTTGATTAATAGTAAAGGATAATTTAATCATTTTAAAATATCTTATTTTGTAATTTTTTTCAAAATTTCACATGAATCACTAGTAAACTTTGTCTTTATTTCTTTACATTTTTTGTTCATTCTCTCTTTAGTCCAAATTATATCATTTTTCATTCCCTTTATCTTTCTCTTTCTTTTTTCGTTCTCTCAAATTCACTTTTCATTCCCATCGCACTATTTATTTTATTATTTTAAAATAATAAATAATTAGGTGAAAAAATATAACGAGTTAAAAAAAATGTATAGATTAAATATGTTTTTATTTCTGTTTATTGTTCTTTAATTTATGAAAAAAATTGTTAATTTTTAATCTTTGTCATTTTGTAATTATTCTATTTCAGTTTTATTTCTAAAATTAAGATAATTCTATTCTTTTGGGTATGTAATATGTAAAGCAGATTTAAGTCAATTAGTAATATTAACTTTAAAATATGTAAGGATTAAAAAAAAAGTAAAGATTAGTATTTTATATCATATAATTTTAATATATTACAGTTATTAATTATAAAAATAAAATATATTTATTATTTTTCTTTAGAAATAAAATTATTGTTTTTGATATATTAAAATGTTATTTTACAATAATATTATAATATCAAAATTAACATATAGAAATAAATTATAAGCTCTACGTAAGCAATAACTATTTTAAATAAAAAATATAATATTAAAAGTAAATTATTGAATGAAAAACTATAAATAACTTTATACTTGTCCTATTTATATTAAATAATAAATATATTACTTAATTAAATTACGTTTAAAAAATACTAATATATTAATTTGAAATATTATTTATTATATTAAATTTTTTATTCTTTGTATTAAAGTAAGTATAGTTAATGATAAAAATAATAAAAAGACAAATTGAAAATGATAGATTTAAAACTCACAAATATTTTGTAAAGACTAAACCATACACAGTATCCCTAGATATACAATATGGATGTCATGATATTTTATTTAAAAATGAATTAAAAATTAAACCAATCTTTTAAGTTTAAAAAAGATCTAATGTTAAGAATTTTTCAATAGATAATGTTGTTCCAATACCTAACCAAAGGACAATTACAGTATTAATTAAAAAGATGGTAGTTGCTATTGGACAACGAAATGGATTTTGGAATTTATTAACATTCTCCAAAGATAATTTTGGAATTTGTACACAACTAAATATCTATTTAAACCAAATTTTTCTGTCTCTCCAAAAGAGAAGATATATGCTAAGAGATGGGATATGCATGTAAATAAAAGTATATTATATACTACTAAAAGAGTGGTGAATTAATATTTTTGACATTATTTTTTATTGATTAATATTTTTTAAAAAAATTTCCAACCCTTGATAAAAAGATTAAAATAGAGAAAATAATGTCATCTATAATTCAAAATAATACAGAGAAATCAAATATAAAAGAGAATGTAAGAAATAATAACATCAAAATTTTTATCTAGCTCGATTATACCTGAATTTACATGAAATTTCAATCATCACAACGTTTATGGAATTGTTCCACTATCTTAAAATTCATATTATCATCCCACTTTACAAGTAAAATATATCATCATTTAATATGTATAGCTTTTTTGAAAATCTATAGAGAAAAATTTCAAAACCCGTGAAACATCTGAAAATCTATAGAGAAAAATTTCAAAACCCGTGAAACATCAAAAGAGTAAGTGATTATGCAATAATCTCACCAAATATCTTCAAGTAGAAAATGCTTTCAAAGATTTAAAAAGAATTTTTTGTTCAGTTATTTAAAGCTAGAAAATTACTGTATTTCTTTTATTTGTTAACTTCAAATTTTACATATAAATTAATATATAATCGACTGTATTTAAAGATAATCTATTCATAGTTCGACATGAAAACTCAATATGAATAATCTGATTACTTATTCAATACATATTCAATTATTAGCAAAGCTTATATTTAAATTAAATTAAGCTTCCTTATATAATTGATTATAACATAAGACACTCCAATATTTACAAAGGTATTTAATGTGCAACAGAATAATCAATTATATTTTAATATAATCAATTAAAATATTCTAAAACTCTTTGTAAAACAATTTTGAAAAGTTATATCAAAGGCAGTGAAATGAATTTCACATGCAAAAACCAAGGAAAGTTACTAAAGCATGATTCACATGCATTCACATATGAAAACAAAGCACACATGAAACTTTCAAGGCTTATCCTCAAATCAATCTACATTCTAACAAATCTTTAAATTTAAAGAACTTTGACAAATAACCTCCTTTTTTATGAAAAAAAAACACTTTAAATTTATAGAATTTTCATATGATGATATATTTGATACTTACATTATAATGAAAATACCTTTTCTCCCCTATCAGACATATAAAAAATAAATAGGAAAGAAAATAGGTAAAGAATAATATTTTCATTTATTATAGTGCAACAATGCATTTAGCAATAGAGATTAACTAAAATAGAAATGCACACAACCAAAAGAAAAATAGTATAATAAATAGACAGCTTTATCACTTCTTTAAGTGAAATTCTCCTTCAGCATTCAATAAAACTATTTGGTATACACAAATAAAACTTCAATAACTATACCTGCAATATGGATAAACTTGTATCCAACACAGAATTCGACCCACCTTTTCTAATATCCATAAACTTGGATCTCACAAATTAATTGTGTTGTGCATCTACAGATAAATCACATGAGTATCCATAATTCTAATATTTACTTTTTTCTCCCAAAACATGACTATGCTAACTTTAATTCCATCTAATGTATATGAACCTATGAATAATTAAGAATGGAACTCTAAAAAACAAGTTAATCTGAATAACATCAATTTTAAAATTTTATAAAATAAAATGAAATTTAAAAAAAAAATATAATTTGAAATTTCACTGAAAATAGCATAATATTCATAAATTCATGATAATGGAAAGATAGATTTTACTAGTAAACACTTTTTTTGCGAGAATTTTATCTTACAAATAAAAAGTTAACTATCTTTAATAAATAATGAAATAACTAAACTAATTTGATCGAATTGTGGCAACTCATGGCCAAATTTATCTCTTATAATTGGTTTTACAAGAATTTTAGCCCTTTAAATAAGAAAATGTATTAACTCATTTTAATCAATTTGCCCCATAGTGGAAGATCAATTCTGTTTTGTGTCATCCTTATTTACAAGCATCTTTTAGTTTTCAAATGTGTAAGTTGATCCTTCATAAGAAGATATTTGTGCATTGAAGAGTTATTAGTTAATACCTCTGATTCATTCCGTATAACTAAGGTTTGCTAGTGTGTGAATCGACCTGCATAAACAAAAAATATATATAAAAAAATTAGAAGGTATTTTATAATTCTTTTTAATCATAAATTTGAGTATTTTATAAAAATAAGAATTTGTTACAGCTACAAACAATTATAAAGTAGTAATTTAAAGACTAACAACAAATAAACAAGGAAACATTATAAAAAAATTATTAAAGTGAACTATAAAATAAGGTCTAAACCTATGGTTATAAATATACTATATTGATGAAATAATGAATAAAAATCTTTAATTATATTTAATAATCAAATAATACCAAAAAATAATAAAAATTAAAAAATAACAATACAAGTAGCTGGACAAGTTAGTTTAATTTTGACTCAATCAAATTATAAGTTATGTGGAACAGACTTATAGAGGTTGATTATCCAACATTTTTTTTTATAATGGTTTATCAACATTTGTTAATACAGAAAAAGAAAATAAAAAAGTTATTTCCGAAGATGTTTGAACATATTATGCAACACTATTTTGTTTAAAGGAGGGTGGGAATAAAAACTGAAGGAAGAAGGAGAAAGAAAGTGAATAATAAAATTGTTTGAAGACAGAAAATGAGTTTATTTAAATGAAAAATTTGTAATGGATATGATTGAAAAAAAATTATTTCTATTTAATAATATCATATTCATTATTTATTTTATTATAATAAATAAAAACATAAATATTAATAAAAGAATTATGGGAAAATTATTTAACTTGCAGCAATCTTTTATTTAATAATTATTTTATTATAAATAAAATTATTCAATTATTATTTATAAACTTAATTTCAAAGCCTTACATTTGAGATATAATTAATTATGTTAAAAAATATATATAATAAATTATATTGAGGAGATAATCGATTTTTTTTATGTCATAGTTTTTTTTTTACTTTAATATAATTTTTTTTGCTTAATTTTTAAAATAAAAAAAATTATTTATCAAAATGGACAAATTATAATAAAGAGATACGATTTTAATAAAAAAAACATCGTTCCACTTTAGATAAGACAAGGAAATTGTGTGAGAAAGAGACATTTGTGTGGAAAGAAATAAATAGTGAGTGTAGGATATTATTTTATTTATTTCTTGATTTTAACTCTTCAAGCCTCAACTTCTAATTGTAAGCCCACATACGTGACTGTATCACTCATATCACCACACCACCTATTTATCTTGTTCTATATTATAGTATTAACACCATCTTTTTAAATTTTAATGATGTTATAGTTCATAACACAAATTACCTCTATCTCACCTGATTTCATTTTAAGCATTAAGCTGGAAAACTGCAATATTTTGAGAAAAAGCCTGCGTTATACATGCATCCTCATCTATTTCTCTCCTTGCACACTTTTAGCGTGTTATGATTCTTAGTACACCTCTATACTTCTTCCATGGTGTTTCACTTCCATTTTCTCATGATCATTATATGTTTAATAAAAAAAGTTAAATAAATCTTGCACCTCTTCCATTTTAGCATTAAGCAGAAAAGAAAAACTGCACTATTTTTGAAAAAAAAAAAAAAAAAACCTGCCTATACATGCATCCTCATCTATTTCGACACTCTTGTGATTCTTACTACACTATTATACTTTTTCCATGAATTTTCACTTCCATTTTCTCATGATCATTATATCTTTAATTAAAAAAATTAAATAAATCTTGCACCTCTTCACGTTATCTGAATATAATTTTTTATTCAGAATATAAAATAAAATCTTATATTCTAAATTATACATACAACACAAAAGTTTTATAATAACTATTTTTAATCTAGGCAATTAACTTCGAATATGTTATATAACTTACAATATAGAAACATGTTACCAAACAAATAAATTTTTCTGTGTACAATCATAAATTAAAATTTGTTGTACGATTTATATGAATTCATTCGATCTATATTTTCAAAATTACTTTATTTTAGTCCTTAGAGATACTATTTTAATTATTATATATATAATTTTTAATATTGCACCTCTTCACCTAATATGGAATATATTTTTTTTATTTAGAATATAAAAAAACCTTATATTCTAAACCATACAACACAAAAATTTTATAATAATTCATTTTAATTTAACAATTAACTTCGAATATTTTATATAATTTACGTATAGAAACATGTTACCAAACAAATAAAATTTTCTGTGTACAATCAGAAATTAAAATTTGTTATACAATTTATATGAATACCTTCAATCTATATTTTCAAAAATAATTTTATTTAAATCCTTAAAAATACTATTTTAATTATTATATATAATTTTTAATTAATATATATATATATATATATATATATATATAATTTTTAAACTAGGGTAGAAAAGATTGAAAATAATATGAATAGAGGAAGATGATTTTAATGGTAGGAACCAAAAAGATAATTTTACCAAAAATATATTAATGAATATTGTCAACCTCTGTTATACTGCAATGCAAAATGAACAAAGCAATATCAGTATTTTTACATATTAGTGCCCTGAACAAAACTTTGTATATTATTATAGGATTTTCAACAATCAAGTAATCATAGATAGTAGGGTTTTACCATCAATATCTCAACAAGATGGATTTCATCATGTTTTAAGCAAATACAAGATCCATAAGGTACATTATGAGTGATATCAGTTATTCTTTATAACAGAGGCAGGGTTATACAATCAATATCTCAACAAAATGGATTTCATATTTTAAGAAAATATAAGAATATAAGGTACCCTAACTCCTATATACACCAGAGGGCTCGGCATTGTGAACAATCCAAGGATGTTCGAGGAGTTTGTGCAATGGTAGTCGTTGGGAAGAATCCTTGACCAGCATCTGCCAATAAAAAAAAAAAAGGAAAAAGTTACTAAGGCAAAAATGGTTAAACAAATATACAAAGACAAGTTGACAACAAACCTGACTGATAAGATCCTTTGCACCCGAAGACACAATTGGTTTAGGAGGGAACTTAAGATCAACATGTACTATCCTGTAATCAAGGTTAAATTGTTTAACATCAATCCCCTTATTAATAGTCTGAGCATGATGCCGATGCTAATCTAGATTTCAAACTTATTTACCTCCTGTAGGTATCTGAATGTTCTTTGGCCTCAAAGGGAGGCACCCCATAAAGAAACTCATAGCACAGCACACCAAGGCTCCATATATCCACACTCGCATCATGTTCTACACTCTCCACTGTTGAAACATCAAAAAGTATTACCAAGAAATATAATGCGGCATCATTTATGAAAAGAATAACATAAATACTTGTCGAGTGATTCATATGACATAGGCATACCCATCTCTGGAGGAAGATAATCCAATGTGCCACACATGGTCCGCCTGCGATTAAATGTGTGCACTGACCACCCAAAGTCTGCTATTTTTAACTCACCCTAACAATAAAAAAGTCAACATAATAATGAGGACAACAAAACAAAAAGAGCCACATAAGAAACAGCAGCCTGGGTTTAGAAGATCACCTGTGCACCAACAAGAAGGTTTTCTGGTTTAATGTCCCTGTGTATTACATGTTTTCCATGGCAATATATTAGGGCCCGGGCCAATGATGCAACATACTGCTCTCAAACACAATAGAAACATTTTGTCAATATCAGAATAATGTTGTTCTGAAACACTAAAGAATGTGAACTGCCAAATGTTATGTCAAATGTTGTTTCAGTATTTACTTGCTTGCTTCTTAATATGTTAATACAGTTATGTGGAAGAAAATACTGAGTCAACCTGAAATTTTGTATTACACAATCAAGTACATGGGGAGAGGAAAAAAATAATGGCTGCTATACTCACAGTAGCTGCACGCCTTTCACTGAAATATTTGCATTTTTGCAATTCTTTGTAAAGTTCACCTTTGGGTGCATACTCTAAAATCAAATACACTCGTTTCTGCAATGATATTTCACATAAAATGTTAATAGAAGTGCCTCTTCAATACCAGCTTAAGAAGTAAGAACAAGAATACCTGATCATAAAAGTATCCATATAGGCGCAAGATGTGGGGATGTCGAAGATGACTCTGTATCTCAACTTCTCGCCGAAGTTGATGCACCACTTGGGACTGCTCCAATTGACTCTTAAAGAGTACTTTCAAAGCAACAATGTGATTACTCTGCATCAAAACCACATATCAGTTTCACAAAAGAATTAACCTCGGAAAACAAGAAGATAAGAAAAAGCATACTGTACAGATTAGCAACAATACATCACAATCATCTCGCATAAATCCAAATCAACTATGGTTAATGGTCATGTGCAACTTAACAGCTCTTATTTTAAACCACATATCAGTTCCACAATAAAATTATAGTCTGAAGACAAGAAGGTAAGGAGAAACATCCAGTACAAATTACCAACGATAGATACATCACAATCATCTCATATAAATATAAATCAACAATGGTCAATGGTCATCTGTAATGTAACAGCTCTTATCTTAAACCAACAATTCGAAAAACCTGTTATCAGTGTTGTTAAGTAAAGACATTTTAGATGCTTTACATTGCATCCCATACTCTCGCTCAAAGACTATAGTAATAGCTTGTCACAAGCCAACAATTGCAGAAACTTGAGTAGCTACACCTCTAAATTCCAACCCTCGATTTGAAATTAAGACAACAAAAAAAAAAAAAAACAAAAACACCTTAGAATTCTTGCCAAAGCAGTGACGCAGAATTATCCCCAAATAAATAAATCGAGAAGCGAATGAAATAATCCATAGAAATTAACAAAATCACGAGCCATCATTCCTGATCTCATAAGAATACAAGATCAGAAGCAGAAACCCTAACAAAAGAAAACTCACACTCTTCTCTCTTGCCAAATAGACGTGGCCGAATTTTCCCCTTCCAAGAGGCTTTCCAATGTCGAAATCGTTCAGCGTCCACCTCCGCTCCGCAGCTGAACCCGACACCTCGGAAGAATCCTAGCAAAACAAAGCAGACAGAATCAGAAGAGAACTGCGACAAAATATTGTTGCCGATTAACTAATTCCGCAAAACAATATAGAAAAAATGGTTTGATGTAGAGAAACGAAAACCCTAGATTTGTGTGTGAGAGAGAGAAGGGAAGAGAAACCTTGTGTTGTTGAGGCTGAGGAGGCTGAGTCTCTGTTGCAATGGCCATGATAATGGAAGCGCAATGGAAAGAAAGATGGAGAGAGAGAATTTGAGAGAGTGGTTTTAATGGACACAGAGGCTGTGTTGTGCTGTTGGGTTGCGTTTTGCATTAACACACAGCACAACAACAGCTTTTCTTCCTCCAACGGTCAAATAACGGATAGTGAGCCACGTGTCCAAATCCCGCTTCCTATGCCTTTTCAAATCTCTCCTTTTCTTCTTGTCTTATTTTTTTCTAGGCCGAGGAGCGTCCTTTATATGTCCAAAAAACAAATAAATAAAGAAAGGATTTATATTATTTTAAAATAATCAAACAAATTAATGTTTTATTTGTTAATAAGTTTTTTAATTATAAGATACTTCTAAAATCAGTGGTCCGTTCATCCTTTATTTTTTTCTTTCTTTACTTTACATGTGTTAACATTTGATACACTATGTTGTAGGATTAGTTTATCTGAAATTAGAATTAGTACTTATTAAATAAATATTTTTTTAAAAAACCACTCATTTAAGAAATAGATGGAATTTGCTACTTGAAGAATTGGAGAAGTACTTATTTTTGAAATAAAAAACTTAGAAAAAAATAGTTTTACTTTATTACAAAAGATATTAAAATAATAATTTTAAGCAAACTGATCGCGATCCAAAAAGAAGGAAATATTCAAGTTATAAAAAGTGTTTTTATTATGTGTATTATCTGGTGAACAACTAATAACACATACAGTATAATGTTAATTTTAAAGTTGTATCTTTTAATAATAATTATCTTCATCAAATTTTATCAATTGTATTATTATTATTATTATTATTATTATTATTATTATTATTATTATTATTGTCATAGTAAATACAATAATAGTATTAGTAAACATGACAGTAGCAAAAAGAGGAGAAAATTTGCCAACTTTTCATTCTTTTAGACAATTTGTTGTATTTAGAATAAAAAATTGTGTTTATTAAGTTAAGAAAATATAGATTTTATTATCTCTAATTTCTTCATGTGTTTTTATAATGTGTGTAGGAATAGCTGGCTCCAGAAGGGGTTGAATGGAGTCAAAAAATATAAATTTTATTATCTCTAATTTCTTCGTGTGTTTTTTATAATGTGTGTAGGAACAGCTGGTTTCAGGGGATTGAATGAAGCCTAAACTCAATTCGCTATAAATAGAAACCACCTAGCAAGATTATCCAAAGCAATAATATATGAGCATAGATGAAGCAGTTTTATACTGATTCACCATAATTTAAGCTACGTTCTGTTCTCCTTTAAACAAACCGTTCAAGAGGTTCTACTATTCAACAAATAGTTATAATGAGTACACAACTCTCTCCAGGTTATAATGAGTACACAATTATAGCGAGGTTATAACGAGTACACAAACCTCTCCAGGTTACACCAGTCTCAATCTCCCCCTGATATCAAGACCACTCAAGATTTAAAGAAACACTCTAAAAAAAGAGAGAACAATGAAAGTTCACAAGGGTTCGTTTTACAAAGGTAAAGAATTACAAAATGGTTTCACACACCCAAAACAACTTTATATGCTCTTTATAGCAGATTGACAATAGACGCTCAGTATGTTAGTATATTTTCTTCAATATATTGTATGATATTTTTCTCTTTTCGCTTCTTGTTATGTATATTCAACTTGAACTTGCTCCTCTATATATAGTTTTTTAGAAACTAGTCGTTGGGATGCTTAAACAAAGCAATCTCCGATGTATGGAGCTCAAACTGGAAATGTTTCTCTAATTTTCATATTCATCAAATTTGATTAAGTCTGTATCGAAAATAATTTAAAATAAAGAAAAAATTATATTTGAAATACTCATCAATAGGTTGAATAATTTTCATTATGAACGGATTTTAACATTAAAGCATATGATATAAAATCAATTAATCACATTTCCATAATAATTTGAATAATTTCCATGAACAAATTTGAACATTGTATATCATGATATAAAATCAATTTAAATCAAATTAATAATATAAAAGTAAATAATAAGAAAACTAGTCTCTTCATGGACATGTGTCTGCTGGTCTTTAACAAATAAGTAATTAACAAAATCTATAAATCATCAAATATAAATGTATACTTAAGTTTTGTTATCATCAAAACTTTATCAAATAATATGATTTTCTAAAGAGACTTTTGACTGTCTAATGTTCAAAAGAGTGAAATCAACAGTCATTTTTGTTGAGTACACTTTTGTATTTTTTTTATTGCAAATCAAATAGTCCTTAAAAAAATTAAGATGAATTTATGTAGACATCAACATAAAATATATATATATATATATATATATATATATATATATATAGAAAAATAAATATTTTTCTCTAATTTGAATTTTAGTTCATGTGAATGTAGTAAAAGATGTGTAATTCAGACTGTACTACTTGATAAAATAATATTTTTTTTTTAATTTCCATCCATCTTGATTTATAAATAGCAATAAATAATTTCTCTCATTTATAAAAAAAAAATTAGATTCAAACTCAACTTTCTTAAGAAACTTATTCTCATTTTCCAGATCTATAATAAAATAAAAAGGGTATTATCAAACCGCTATATTATATAAGTTTACTTAATATTGTTAAAGTTGTAATATTTTACCTATAATAATAATAAAATACTACTACTAATAATAAAATTATAATAATTATAATAATAATAATAATTATATACACATGTAACATTTGATAACTTTTGTTAGTGTCATTTTATTTTTAATTAATTATTTGTAAAAATAATAAAAAATTAATGTAGTAAAAATATAAATGTTTTTACTAATAGTAATAATAATAATATTAATAAACTGATATTAAACCAATATATTATTGTTATTAATAAAGGGGATAATAAAAAGATGAAGAACTTTGTCACTGAAACATAAATAATATGATTGAATAAGACAAAAGAATAATAAATTTATAATTAAATTAAAAGAGAAAAACCCATTTCATCACAATAACATATTAAAAACATACTAAAGAATTTTAAAATATTAGAATCAAATAAATTGAAGTTAATCACTTTATGATTTTTATAATAAAAATAATAACATTTCATCCATTTCACTCCATCCTTTTCATTTTTTTATTTACTTCATCCATCAAAATACAAATTTCATTTATTATTTTTACTCTTACAAATAACTTGTTTTTTAAAATATTAAACATAGAAGTTAAATTTAAATGGTTGGCTATTAGAAAAGGAATAAAAAATAAAAAGGATAGATATCCATTTCTTATAATTGATTTAAAATAATTTAGACCGAGATAATCAACCACTCTTTCATTTTTAGATAAAAAAAATACTTTTTTTAATCAAATGAAATGATAAAGATATATTTCATCATATTAAGATATATTTCAATTTTAGGGGTTATAAAAAAGGTTTAAAATTTTGTAATAAAATGGAATGAAGTTGCCTATTTACTTTTATTTCATTTTTTCTTGTAATCAAAATAACGAACCTTAAATTTATTTTACTTCATCTTTTATTTCACTTTTAGTTCACCTTTTTTCTTCACTTCATCAATCCAAATACAGCCTTGGTTTATTAATTTTATTTCTGAATATCATTTTTAAAACATTGAAATAATAAATGCAAGAAGTCAGATCTAGAGGGTTGATCAACACAAAAATAAAACAATAATTTTACAATTAAATGAAAAAAAGAAATATTTATTTTATAACATTGACATACATTTTACTATAAAGGATAATAAAAATGGTTTAAAAATTATGTAAATGGGATGAAACTAATAACGTACTATTCCATTTATTTTTATTTTTTTAATAAAAATAACAAATCTTAAATTGATTTTACTTAAAAATGACAATAGGATAAGATTGATTTAGATTTGAATACCTTCATCCTCATTTATAATTAATAATATTTTAATTTATATTTTTAAAATTGATGTATTTTTTGATGTTGATATTTCATCTGATAAAATACATAAATTTTAATAAATTTAAGCATACAATTTTCTGACATTTATACTTAAAATAAAAATAAAAAATTTATTAACAAAATAAAGATGTTACACACATCACTAGAAAAAATATAAAGAAAATCAATTCAACAAATTTTGAAAAATGAAAAATGAATGGGTGTAGGAAAATAAGAAAATAAACTGCCTCAAACCCTAGGAAGTGAACAGCTTAGTGATCATCTTAACAGGTGCTATGGTATCATCAATCCAATAATTATACAATTTCATAACATCGTGTCTTTCCTATTTCATGAAACTTCATATGATGTTGTTTGATTATCTGTCCAATAATCAAACAACATTCAATAAAAAAGTCATTAAAATTCTCACAAAAATTAGTAAAGACAAAATACATATACAGTGTTAAATGTTCATTCTTCCAAAGAGAAGAACTTAATCTATTTACTTGAAAGGTAATATTTTGTTGGTACCTAACAATTTTATCATCTACTACGTTTGATAGTTATTTTGTCACATTATTACTTCTTAAGATGTGTTAATACCATATTAAAAAAATAAAGATAAAAAAGAGAATTAAATTGTATTTATCTTCTGTTTTCAAACACAAAATGTGTTAATACCATATTATTGCGGAAACACACTTTCCTTCTCCTAATGCAATTGCAACTTCGTAAGCTGAACCACCATAGTGAGGTAGAGAAGAGGGAGCTCTCTTCAATTCCTATGAGATACCAGAGAAGTCCCTAGTACGATGTCGTTTATTGAATGCTAAGGGGCTCGTTCTCAGAGCGCCCTCTTGTTATAACTAAAGTGCTTGTTAAAATAAAGCTCTCTTCGCAACTGAAACGTTTTGAAGCCAAACTCCAAAGAAAATTGGAACCCTAAATTACCGAATCTACAGGATAGCAATACGCCTACCGGTTCTGAAGTCCGAATATGGTAAGAGACTAAAATTTTTGTTCTAGACATCTTCCTATGATTGTCGTTACTCGTTTGTAGCTACTTGAATTCGCGGTGTTGAATTGTTCATTCAGATTAATGGCTTTGGTTTTGCCTTTTCAGTTCTCAATTGCAGCTATCAATGACACTGACTCCAAAAGTAAGTGGGAACCACTAGCTCCCACGAAAGAAGCCCAGGTACGTTTCTTTCTCTTTCGTATTCCTGTTCGAGCATAATTGAAAATGTTAAGCACTTCTGAGAGCTTTTCTTACTGTACAAAGATTGGATTCTTGGAACTCTTAATGGCTTTGTTATTTGTATATCTGCTGTTATTGTTTTTATCCTTTTTTAATACAAATTCAAGCCGTTATTGATTCTTTTTTTCTTTTTTTTTTTTCAGGAATTTCATCTTTCTCAAACTTATCATGACGGGCTTCTCAAGTTACAAGCGAAAGAGTACGAGAAGTCTCGTGAGCTCTTGGAATCTGTTCTTAGAGATCCTCTTATTGCTAATGCTCAGGTATTGGATTTTCGGTCATGCATAATTTGTTCAATCATTAATTTCATTTTGGATTGGCGGTTTTATGTGTTTCCTGTTATCAGGTGAATAGCAGTGCCAGTGATGGTCATCTATTGCAACTCAGGTTTTGATCTCTGCTATACTACACTTTGTCTATCAAGATATTCACTGTTCTGTCATCGCTGTTTGCTCAAAGTCGCCTCTTTCATTGATCAATTTTTGACGAGCTTAGTACCTAGAGGCATGACCAATTTAAAACCCGTAATTAATTAAAATAACTAGAAAGTCTGTGTTAAAGTTTGTGATTGTTTGCATTAGTTATTTAGTTATTTTAATAATTTTGCTGAGCCTTTGATTGGCACTGTGCTCATGCAAGAATTTCCTCCTTGCAAATTCTGGTTTAAGGTAATATTTCACATGAATATGTTGCAATAAGTTCCTTTCTCCTTAAGTTTTGGGGCGCTTGGTTCTCGTATCAAGACAATTCTATCACTATTTTGAATTTTCGTGAAGCATGTCACTGGTGAAGTTGGTTTTAAAGCTATCCTTCTGGGTGGAAATTTTAGTTTAACAAAATTGATCTTAGTTTATTATTTGGTATCACGTAGGTAAAACCTACATACACTTTCTCGTGCTTGTTGCATTTTTGCATTCTTCTATCTGCGTTAGTTGTCACTTTGCTTTCAATGCTTCTGGTTCTAGACTGAGTCCAGTCAATATCAGCTCAGCATTGTTAAGCGCTTTGGTTAGGGAGAAATTAGGTTTTGTAACAAGTTTTTTATCAGTTGACCTTTTGGATATGAAAGTTCTTTAAATGTACTGAGTTTGATATATGCTTGAATATTTATATCTCTATATGAGTTTTTCATAGTTCTCACAAATGCTTCTACAGGTTTTTGGCATTGAAAAACCTTGCTGCTGTATTTCTTGAGCAAGGTTCCACATATTATGAGAATGCTTTACGCTGTTATCTTCAAGCTGTGGAGATCGATTCTAAAGATTCTGTTGTTTGGAACCAGCTTGGAACATTATCGTGCTCAATGGGCTCGCTGAGTATTTCACGTTGGGCATTTGAGCAAGGCCTGTTGTGTAGCCCTAATAACTGTAAGCACCTTACACTCTTAGATTTTAACAAGTTCTTTTTTATTTATAATGGCAGCGTAATGGAGTGCTTCTTAGTTTTTCTTGTATGTGAAATTCAATTTTTTGTTTACCTCTTTGGGTTATCTTTACCCTTGTCATGTATTACAGTTGGGTGTCTTTGAACGAACCGTTTATCAATCTCTTCATGTGTGTATGCGCATGTTTGAATAGAAGTGAGGAATGGCTTCTGCGCTGTACAAATGCACTTTGAACTGGAGAATTACTTTTGTAATATTTTTCTTATCAATTTTAGCTACAAAAGTAAAATTTATATATTGAGCGGTGTGAACTGCCATTCTGTCAGAAATTATATTTTATTGATTCTGGCTGAGTGTCCAGCAAGGATTGATTTTGATGTATTTGGCCTGTAGTCTAACAAATATGTTGTCATTCATTAAAATTTGAACTTGTTGTCAAACTCCTTTTTCGAAAGTGATTTTCTCTAACATCATACAAGCGTAAATAAAAAGAAGGCATCCCAGTAATTGGGGCTCCCACTATTACGAGGTATGGGCAAGAACAAACATGTGTACCCGTTTACCATTTGAGCTTGAGACCTGAGTTTGTAATCTTATTGTAAAAAAGCTCATCCTTATCCACACAAAACTAGTTCTGTTTTTTTTTTTTATAAATCACTTTAAAGAATAATTTTAAACAATAAAGTTCGCCCTTTGAAAGTTATTTTCATAATACCTTCTTTTCAGTATTAATCCTATGCCTGCTATGCAAACATACTCATATTATGTATTTATGCATATTTGATCCCTACTGTGTCAACAGGGAATTGCATGGAGAAGCTTTTGGAAGTTCTTATTGCAATTGGTGATGAGGTTGCTTGCCTTTCTGTTGCTGAATTGATTTTGAGGCACTGGCCATCACATTCTCGTGCTTTGCATGTTAGAAATACCATTGAAGAATCAGAAATTTTGCCATTTGCTCCAAGAGGCATAGACAAATTGGAACCTAAACATGTACGACTCAAATTTCCTGACAAGAGAAAAACTTGTAATGACAATGCAGATGAGGATGTTGCATTCAAAAAGCTGAAACAGAATAAAGAACTGCACCTGACAGAAGTTTCCTGGGTGGCTCTTGTAGATGCACTCCTGGAAATCTTATCACCACAAAGTGAGATGGATCCTGAAAAGGCATTAACTTCTCCTGATGTTAAGCTAAGCATAATCTTACCACATAGCTCAGAAGCTGTTATGAACACTGTCGAAATGAAAGGGTCCAACGGTGATCATAGTGTTTTTGGTGATGGTAACACAGAACAATCAAGTGCTTTTAAAGAGAAAGAAGCAAATACTCAAGAAGAACAACCACATGAAAGGAGAAGTTCTCGGCTTGAAAGGCTCCGGAGTCGTAAACCAGGGAAAGAAGAATCTGATTCTTCTTATGGCAAGGACCCTACTAAGGTTGTCATTCAATATCTAGAGTCATTTATTGTAGGTGGATTGGAGGGTCAAGATACAATGGACAGAGAGACCACAACACCATCTTGTTTAGGAAATTCTGAGTATTATAATGTTTCTGCATTTGTAAGAGAAACCTCAAATAATTACGGTGCTTATCATATGGGGCACTTGCTTTTAGAAGAGGTTGCAAGACAAGGTCTCACATATCAGGATGCTTTTGTCAAATTTCTGGAGTTGGAAAAGTTGACTAGGCATTGGGGAAAAGAGAGAACTGCTGAATGTGATATTTTCCTTGCCGAGTTATATTATGACTTTGGATTACGCTCTCCCATTGGTTCTAACCAGTCAAAATTTATTTCTGAGACGTCGTACCATCTTTGTAAGATCATAGAATCTGTAGCTTTAGATTTTCCTTTTCACTTGACTAATGCCTTCAGTGAAGGTTGTTTTTTGGTTGATAGTATCCAGGAGACCATTGTAAAAACAATAGATACCTCCACTACGAGCAATTCAAATTTAGACAGCTCACTTTTGATGAAAAAGAGTTCCCTCTGGGCTCGATTTTTCTGGCTAAGTGGGAGATTGTCTATTGTTGATGGCAACAGGGCTAAAGCTTGTGAAGAATTCTATATTGCTTTGTCACTTTTGGCCAAGAGAGAAAATGTGGAAGATTCTCTATGTTCGGTTCCCCGTCCACATTGCAAGGCAGTAAAAGAGCTAAACTTCGATAGAGTTCTTGATGAAATTAATATATTGAAGGTCAATTTCTTGATGGAGAATTCTGTCATTAAGATGATGGAGCATGAAAAGTATTTGGAGTGTGTATCTCTGCTTTCTCCACTTCTGTTCTCCATGCAGGATGTCTACCTTGATTCATTCCCTTTATCCATGGCAGATACAAAAGATGAAAAGATAACTTCCACTGAGCTCATGGCTGTAGATGTTCTAATGGAAGCATGTCAAAAGACAAGGCCAATGGATGTGGAGATGTATTTTAATTGTCTTTATAGGAAGCTGAAAATACTTATGACAAAGATGGGTTTAAGTACATGTATTAAATCATTTAAATCCTCTGATCAAACACCTCATTTCAATGCATCTCCTAATTTTGATATTGATTCAAAGGAAAGTTCTAGCAAGCACTGTAGTCACTTGGTTGTAAATGAAGTGAAGGCACTCTCTGACTGTATCTCACAAGTGAAGAAAATTATTGATCAACGTGGAGATTCTGTAAGCAAATACCATTTCAGTAGTTTTGGATTCTATGATGTCATAGCCATGAGGCATATTTATTAGCCTAGAACTGAGCATCTAGAATAGTATTAATTACTCACTCCTTTTTGAATAAACATCATTATGTTATCTACATGATAAACTAATTTTCTGTTGTATTGTAATTAAAAAATGGCTCATCTTCATTACTTGTGTTGTTTCCTTGTGGATATTTTTGGCTCACAGATTTCTCATAGAAATACAGGAAATTGGTGGGCTCTATGTATTTGATGAGTTGTTTTGGCTTTTTTGCTGATTTTTCTTTCCTATGTTCTTGAGCACGGTCTTTTACAAACCTACTGAATCTCTTTTTTTTTTTTTTTTTTGCCAAACCGGAAAAAAAGGAACCAAAATAATTGTATTTGTAATTGGAACTTCGTTCTCCTGTTATCTTGTTTTTCCTCCTTACTGTTTTCATCGATTATACTAAATGATAGCCATATCTTTGATCTGGATTTATTGTACTGGAATCTTCTGCCATAAATAATTGGGAAGACCTTTTCAAACATAGCTTAGCCTTCATGATTATCAGTTATACAAATTATGATTTTTTTTTTTGTAACTGAATATGTATGGGGCTGATAGGAATTGGATTCTTAGTGTTATTTCCAAACTGACAAGTTTTTAATTTTGACCTGGTTTAGTTGGGACAGAAACTAATTTTTTGAACTCTGTTGTTCAAAGTGAAACTTGTGAGCTTTTTCTGTACTGAAGTGGTGCAGTACTCTCAGTATGAGTAGTATTAATGCCTTTTTGTTGATTTGTAGGCCTCACACGGGCTCTTTTTCTTTGATATTTATGTGATGTGCGACTTGATCTGGCGACAAGTGCCCAATTATTTATTCACTGTTGTGTGGCTCCTTTCCTTACGAATAAATTGTTTGACATGCCGGGTCAATCTTGAGCGTACATGCATGTCACTCTGAAACAATTTTATGATTCATTTTAAAGCTATTCAAAGAATAAAGGCTTGGTGAGCAATTTTTGCCATCCAATTATGTATTTGGGTTGAGTGGAAAGCTCAAATTTTAAGAACATCTGATTGCCACTTGATATGCTTCGATTTGGGTGGCAATTGTGGCTTCTCCCTTGTTCTCTCATAGTTGTTTCAAGGGAATTTTCCTTTAGAGGCTTTGTTGCCTCTGCAGCATTCTTTGATATTCTTTCTTCCTATGTCATTATTTTCTATTTCTGTTTTGAAAAGATAACTTGTTGTCCTCCTTGTTGGTACTTTCCTCTCAATATTTTTTCAATAAAAAATGGACATAGTCTGTGTAACCCTTTTACTTATAGCACCTTTTCTTCCCCGATATTTCAATTAGAATGTTATTTGTGGTGAAAGCATGTGCTCTTTCTTATACTTGCAGGATGGCCTTTCTGTTCCAACACGTAGCATTTGTCAAATGCAGTCTCTGTTGTTGTTAATCATGAGCTATGTTGCCAGCATACTAGTCTGCAATAAAGCCTCAGCAGAAGTACTTTCTGATCAAGCTGAAAGCAGATGTTTCGTTGATGCAGTTGTTGTTTTCTGCAAACTCCAGCATCTGAGCCCAACCACACCTATCAAAACTCAAGTTAGCTTATTTCCTTCTTGGAATAATTGTACTTTTAATTGATTTGGTTGTTTTAGTGATTCCTTTTTTTAATGGAAAACTTCTACTATTCTTTTCTGCATTCTTAACTCAGGTTGATTTAATTGTTGCAACACATGACTTGCTTGCTGAATATGGGCTTTGCTGTTTGGGTGAAGGTGGCAATGGTGAAGAAGGAACATTTCTTAGATTTGCAATAAAGCATCTTTTGGCCTTGGATATGAAGCTTAAATCCAGCTTTAACCATAAAGAATCGGTGCAATGTGAAGAAGTGTCCAAAAACAGTCTTGTCAATGTGTCTCTGGAAGAATCAAAATCAGACACATTAGGCATCCAGATGGATTGGACCAAAATTGATGAAATAAATTCAGTTAAAAAGGATGTTTCTGAAGGAGTATCGTCCCAAGATATTTTCTTCTGCAGAGCTCATGATAAAGACAGCAAGGAAGTAGAATGTGAAAATCATGGAGGTGCTGGGACTGACAGTAAGTTAATTATGGGTGAAAATTCAAGCAATCAATCGATTGAATGTGGAAATGAACTTTCTGAAGATGAACGTGAGGAACTTGAGTCTAAAATTGACTGTGCCTTAGATCAATGTTTTTTCTGTTTGTATGGATTACATCTAAGATCTGATTCATCGTATGAGGATGATCTAGTGATGCACAAAAACACAAGCCGAGGAGATTATCAAACTAAAGAACAATGTGCTGACGTTTTCAAGTATGTTCTTCCCTATGCAAAGGCATCCTCTGTAAGTTTTCTCAATCCATAACTTGTGTAGTACAACTTCTACATGGAATATTGTACAGAAAATTTCATTTGTAATTATATTTTGCTAAAATATTATGTATTAGAGGACGGGACTGGTCAAACTTCGTAGAGTTTTAAGAGCTATCAGGAAGCACTTTCTGCAGCCACCGGAGGACCTCTTAGAAGGAAACCCTATAGATAAGTTCCTAGATGATCCTAATCTATGCGAGGAAAAGCTCTCAGAGGAGGCTGGATCTGATGGATTTCTTGAATCTATTACTGAGAGAATGTTTCCTGATGCGGGTGGCCTTGTTCAGTATAATGCAACATTATTGAGAAGGTAACATTGTACAGTAGTGTAGGTGCTTTTTTTTTTTTTAATTTGTTTTATATAAATGCCTCTTCTGATTTAAATTTAATGGCTACAATATATCCTTGCTATTCCTTGTTTTTAGCATCTTAAGGTTATCTCGAAGTGCATTTGACTTTCAGATCTGAGCCATATTTGGAGGTCTACTGTAACTTGTATTATTTCTTGGCTCTTTCTGAGGAAATGAGTGCCACAGATAAGTGGCCTGGATTTGTGCTGACCAAGGAAGGGGAAGAATTTGTTCAACAAAATGCAAAGCTCTTCAAATATGATCTCATTTACAATCCTCTGCGCTTTGAAAGCTGGCAGAGACTTGGAAATATTTATGATGAGGTAAGTTAGAAATGTTATTTGGCTTATTAAAACTCTGAAAGCTGTGAATTTACTAATAAACATTATTTTCTTAATTTCTAAGTATGCTGCCCTATATAATTTTATAAATGTTCTTTGGTTGCACTCAGGAAGTAGATTTGTTGCTAAATGATGGTAGCAAGCACGTTAATGTAGTAGGGTGGAGGAAGAATGCTACTTTATCTGAGAGAGTGGAAACAAGCCGAAGGAGAAGTAGACGATGCCTACTAATGAGTTTAGCTTTGGCAAAGACATCTGCTCAGAAGGTTTACCTCTATTCATATATTTACTCCTTTTAAAATTTCCCTTTATTTATACCATCTGATTCTTTAACTTAGTGGAATTCAATCAGAATGGGAATTTAACTAGAAAACTGTGTTTATACCTTCAAATGTTTTCTGCATTGACAGCAAAATTCATTGTTGCGTTAAATGCCTGATAATATTTTTCTAAGACTAGTTAAAATGTGCAGTAAAAAGCTATATGATGCTTTAACGTTCAAGTTTTATGTTATATATTTGTAACTATATATGCTTACTCAAATGCATACACTCTTTAAGAATCTTCGTGATATCATTATTGCTTGGTAATAGTATTGGTTGTTTATATATTTAACCTTTTTCTTGCTTTTGTTGTATTTCCAGTGTGAGATACATGAGTTATTGGCACTGGTATACTACGACAGTCTTCAAAATGTAGTCCCATTTTATGATCAGAGATCTGTTTTGCCCTTAAAGGATGCTGCTTGGATGACATTTTGTGAGAACTCACTGAAACATTTTAAGAAAGCCTTCACACTTAAGTATATCCTTTTTCCTTGTATATTGTTATTTTCTGGACTTCTCTAGCTTCAAGGCGATGTTTATGAACTACATGAATCTTTGTGCAGACAAGATTGGTTGCATGCCTTTTACCTTGGTAAACTCAGCGAAAAACTTGGATATTCACATGAAATTGCAATATCTTATTACAATAAAGCTATTGCTTTGAACACATCAGCTGTTGATCCTGTCTATAGGATGCATGCCTCACGCTTGAAATTATTATTTAGGCATGGAAAGCAGAATTTGGAGATTTTGAAGGTTTTCCCTCTCTTTTCTGATTACTGTACTCAATTTTGGTATTATTTTGTTTATCTGTCTTTTTCATTGTCCATTTATTCTGATTACATTAACTGTCATATCTTGTTTTTCTCTCCTTTACAATTGTAGTTAATTTAATTCAAAGGTTAACCTTCAATATTTTAATTGACTGGATAATTTGGGCACTTCATCTATACTTTTTTTTTTTTCTATGGTTTGGTCTTAAACAGGTTCTCTCAGAAAACTCCTTTAATCAATCTGTAAAAGAAGCTGTCACAAGTATCCTTAGCGGTATGGATAGCTCATCTATAAATACAAAGGAGAGATGCGTTCAGACCAATTTTGTGGAAACAAACCATGAAGAGTTGCTTAAATTGGATACTGTATGGTCAATGCTTTACAATGATTGCCTTTCTGCTCTTGAAATGTGTGTGGAAGGGGATCTCAAACATTTCCATAAGGCTAGATACATGCTGGCTCAAGGGCTGTACAAAAGAGGTGAGAGTGGTGATTTAGAGAGGGCAAAGGATCATCTATCTTTCTGCTTCAAATCTTCACGCTCATCCTTTACAATAAATATGTGGGAAATTGATAGCATGGTAAAAAAAGGAAGGTATGATTGTTCTTATCCTTTCATTTTTTAAGTTTTTGTTAATTTGATTAATGAAATGGCATTTTGTCACTAACAATTGATTTGGCAAATTTGAAGGATGCTTCGCTAATACTTTGGTAATGTTAATTAGTGTCCCAACAAAAAATTTGAAGATTTGAAAGATAGTAGTCTCTTGTAACCTTTTCTTTCTATCTCAATGGAAAGAAATTATACCCAAACTGCTTTGTGTTGTGTAACTTGAGGGATTCCTTGTCAAAATATTTTAACATTTACTGGATTTGTTATCCATTCTATGTAGAGGAAGGAAACAAAAATAGGTCCCCAACCTAGGACTAACCTATTTTGCATTATCAGGCGAAAGACACCAGGTTCTGCGGGGAACAAAAAAGCCCTTGAGGTTAACTTACCCGAAAGTTCTCGAAAATTTATTACTTGCATTCGGAAGTATTTGCTGTTTTATCTCAAACTATTGGAGGAAACTGGAGATAGATGTATTCTTGAACGTTCGTATGCTGCTCTTCGGGCAGATAAACGGGTAAATTCTAGAGTCCTGATTTACTGCTTAACTTGTCAGTAAATGATAACTGCTACAGTTTACGCTTTATTTGTTCTCATGGAAGCACTTTTATTATAGCTGTTTCTTGCACTTGATTAATGCGAATTGTTTGATTTGGCTTGTTGCCTTTTACATAGTAAGACTAAGATGGTTGGTTTAGTTAAATTAGGTGATAAGAACTGGTCCTGAATTTGAAGAATTTAGCATCAGATTTATCAAAAGGGGGAAAAATTCTAATGCAAGAATTTGATTTATTTTCCTTGTTTTCTGTTTTGTTCTTTGACTCGGGTGGATTCCTTGTCTTCCTTTCTCTTTTCAATTTTAAATTTCTTTTATATTAACATAACTGATTAACTACTGAATCCAAACCTTAGTGGATCAATTTTACGTCGATAAAAACATGGAGGTTCCTGTTGCCAATTAAAGCTAGTACGTATCCGTCAACAATAATACAGCGAATTGCACTAATTATTCATTTTTTTGCTTCAGACTCTCCTAGACCCTTCAAATGTGTTTCTTAAGCAGCCTTGGAGGCTTAACTATTTGTGTTTTATTTATGTGTGCTCTGTGCATCACCCAGGGTAAAACATTCTATTTTGTCTAGAATCCTGTAATGTCATGTTTTTAGTCACCCTTCAACCTTGACCTGCTTCATTTCTTCTGCCATTTTTGGCTATCTGGCTCACTGGTTTGATGGTATTGTAACATTATTTGTTTCTTTTATTTTCACCACAACTGCAGTTTTCATTATGCATTGAAGATCTTATACCAGTGGCTATCGGAAGATATCTAAAGGCTCTGATTTCAACTATCTGCCATTCTCAGACTGCTGCCTCTGGTTCAGCGAGCAGTTATGACATTGTGCTGGAGAGAATGTTTGCATTGTTCATGGAACAAGGGAGCCTATGGCCAGAAATATGCAGCTTGACTGAAATCGAAGGCACAGAAATGTCGGAGAGTATCATATATGGGTAATAAGATTTAATCTAGGACTTCTTTAACAAATTATGTTCACTGAGCTTCTTTGGATTGAAATACAATGTGTTTGCCATCTGTTTCTCAGTTGTCTTAACTAATTAGCTAATTTAGATTCTCAAATCTTTGCAGATATCTTCATGACTATATTGTATTATTGGAGAAAAATGGAAAACTGGAAACTCTTGAAGCAATAAATGAGAAGATTCGGAAGCGTTCAAAGAATCCAAAGTTCTCAGACAGTAATTCTGCAGAAGTTGGCAGGCATGCTTCTGTCGCTTGGTGCCGATCTCTTATATATAATTTGGCACAAATAACTCCATTATCATGTGGATTGTCAAATGGGATTCAGGTCCTTAATTTGACTGACAGTGGAATGGATAATAGCCAGTTGCTCTGCATTGATTTGCAGCCAAATGAATTATGGAGTGCAGCTTTTCAAGATCCAACTCATTTGGAAAAGATTGAAACAAGGTGGAGCTCAATTTTAGCAAAAATTAAAAATATTATCATCAATAAAGCTTCTGATGAGAATTTGGAAACTGCAAACACTTTGCTCAGAGCATGCTATAACTTTTATCGGGAGAGTTCTTCGGTAGTGCTTACCTCCGGACTCAACTTTTATTTGATTCCATCTCAATTAATAACACATATATCATTCAACCCAAGTACAGCTGGGATTGATACACTTGATCTGAGCATACCAAGGAAGCTTCTCTTATGGGCCTATGTGCTATCGCATGGACGATGTGCAAGTATCTCGGTTGTTGTAAAGCATTGTGAAGAAATTTCGAAGGTATGGTGTGAAGTGCTTTACTTAGCTGCCATATCTTTTAGCAAAACAAACCCCCTCGTAGCATATTTGTGAAGGGTGCTTGACATTCAAATCATCACATGACAATTAAATTGCGAACCACAAGTTAAATATTACTTCTATACATGACAAAAAATGCAAAATTTGTACAATTTTTCTTACCTAGTTAAAATTGAGGAGGAGTTCATTTCGTAAGCTGACCATTAATCCTTACTGCAACATCTGCTTTGTAGTCAAAGATGAAAAGAGGAAGTGGAGCATCACCTGCGTTATCAAACACATCCCCTGCTTCTACTCTTCCAGGTTATATGTCCTCTGAATAGTTGCTAGGTTTTATTTTGAAAGAAAGGGCTATGTCTAACAATGCTTGCTGGTTATAGGTAGCGGTAAAAGCGGACCAAATTCTGCCGGAGGCATTGACTTTGATTCTCCCCATGTCGCAACATTGCCTAGCGGAAATACCACTAATTTTGTGAATTCACATCCCTCCGATGACATTCAGAGGAATCTATTTGCTTCTCCCCAGTTGCATCAATGCACCACTAACGACGCAGAAAGAAGCAATTTGATAGCACACGAAGGAGATGCAGAGGGAGATTGACCTTGCTCGTGCCACGAATTTTATTAGTGCAGCCGCTTCACAGTATATCTTGAAGATGTAATCTAATGTATTTTCAACTTGTAAATCCCATTTTAGTGATAGAAAATGTAAATAAAGTTTTATTTGATAAGATCTTTAACGCTCGCATTTTTTCATCGCATGATGGCTGTAGATAGTGTCTTTTCATCTGATTGCCTTTAACACGATACATGATGAATTTAAACCCAATATTAATGTATAGATTTTCTATAATTTCTAAAATTAGGAGCAATCCAATTTCAGCTGCAGACTATTAATTTTTGCTTAATTATTGGACAACTATAGATGTCAAACAGTGTAAAGATATTAGTTTCAAAGTTTTAAATTTGTGCAGACATTGTATTGACCAAGCACTAATTATATCAGGGTTTACGTTTAAACTAAGTATTAAAGGCAACAACAATATGTATCAGAATCTCTGACTAGTTCAACATATATTTTCTCACCCAAAAAGACGCCGCACCAATTAACTGTAATAAATTTATGAATAGAACTTGACATCTGCATCAATTCAATTTAAACTATATTACCAAAATGCATTAATTTAGTTCTTTTTTTATCTATCTTTTAATGTTGTTTTACAGAATTAAAAAATACTATTTTTTTTAGCTCTTATAAAAATATTATACAATTTTCTATTTTACTTCTTCCACTCCATCTACTACAATAAATTCAGATCTAAATTATTTAAAACATAGAAGAGACATAAATGGTTTTGAAATAATAAAATGACAAATAAGAGGGAACAATTAAGTTTTTGGAATTGAGACAAATTAAATGGAACGAAAGCAAGAGTTAGCAAACAAAAAGGATTTCATGTTATTTCAAATATGATTTCATATTTATTTCTTAAAATAAGTAAACCTTAAATAAATATTAAACGATTTTTACCAAATATTTGTTAAGAAAAACCTCCAATGCTCCAACCAGTAGGTGAGCTTGAAAAAATAATTTGGAGGATCACATGATTAAATAATAAAAATAACGTATAAATTAAAAAAGAACTTATACAGTAATTTCCGTATTAAACGATATAATATTAATATTAATTATATTTTTATTAGTTTTTATGATATTATTTTTTTTCTCTTCTTTATAACATGGCTTTTGTTTTTGTTTTAAGACTTTTATGTATTTGTTTATCATTAAATAAAAAAAGTGGTATATATTTTTGTGAAAAATGTTAGAAACGTTAAGAAATTGTGTGGAATTCGGAAACCATTGGCACCTCCTTCGTGAGACTAAGACTGTCGCCGCTGACAACCAGCATAGTTTCGGTGAAGTGAACCGTCCACGGTACAAGTAAGCTCTCCCTTTATGTTTCTTCCATGTTTTTCGGGGACATTCCGGAACAGGAGTTCCTCGAGTGTTATCTCAAGTTATATTCTTAATCACCTATTCAGAAGTTACAAGTATTCTGGAACAGCTTCCGTAATCATTCCAGAATAGTCGATTTGTTCATTTTTGCAATTGTATTTGTCTAATTTTTAATTTAGTCTTCCTACTATTAGAAATTCCAAATAAATACCTCCATTTTTAAATTTAAATCAATTTAGTTTTATTTTTTTGGATTGACGCAAACACATTATCATTATATACACTATAGAATAGACATTCAACAATTCGACAGAAAGACAATAAATAATGAAGGGATCATTTTGAATAAATTGTTTGAATACAAGAAGCAAATAAATAATTTAACTATTTAACCAAAACAATTATGTCAAAAATATTACCAGTGCATCACAATTTTATGATTTTCTTTTCAAATCATAGAAAAGTATGTTTTGTTTTATTTTATAAATTAACTTTACAGGTACCATATATAAGGATTATGATCATCATGTAAGAAATTAAAGACTAAATTACTTATTTGATTTTTATAATGATATAATTTATCCAATCTCATCCTTGTATTATTAAAATCCCAATTAAAACCCTGATATTTTAGATTAATATTAATTTGATCCTTGTGTCAAATAGTTTAATAACTGTCTCCTCAATTGATAAAAAAAGTTGATATCTCAATTCAAAAATTGAGGAACTTAATTAAAACTTTAAATAATATAAGAACTAAACTAAATAAAGTATATAAATATAGAGACCAATTAAATAATTTAACCATTTAAATATTCAGAAACTTCATTGGAAATTGAGAATCCAAATTGAACAGAATATATAAATTCAGAGAACTAATTTTTAGCCTAATAACAAACAAATCTCGAAAGCTGCCAAGTACCTTGTGTAATAAATTCAAAGTGGGCTAACACATGCTGTTACTGTTATGAAAATTTTAAAATAGGATTCTACGTAGACTGACGGTAACAAGGCTATTTCATGAACAACAATTATTAATTGGATTCCAAAAAAAAATAAAAATACAAGCGTTTTAGCGTTTTATCCCAAGAACCCCAGATTATTTGCCGATTCTACTCAACTTGAAGCCGTTGGCCAACTGAACGTAATAAAAAAGGTAGGCAACGACAACAACATATTCTAAAATGTGCTCAGTTACTTGATATTTACACAGTAGGAAAAAAATGAAGGTGAAAATGATTTAATTTTAGAAAAAAGAACTATTGAACATTAGGTGTTACAGTAATGAATGCCTCTACAACTTCTACTTTTGGATTTCTGTAGTTCTATTTCTCCCACCTCGAGTTATCCAAAATACTACCATCTCTATGTCAATCAATCTTTGATCTATTCTAGATTACCGTACTGAGAACATGTGATGGATGGATCGAGAGAGGAGGGAAATGGGGTAAAAAGTTAATGTTGAATTATATGGTGTGAACATACCATCATGACTGCCAGAACAGCTCAAAATCGTTACTATACAAGGACCGGTCTTGAATTTCCAGATTGGCAACATGCCAATTAATGAGTTGAGACTGGAATAATTTACATAAAACCAGTCCAGCTGGGAAAATCCACCATTCACTTTCATCCCTGCATGCATGCATCACCAGACAGAGTAAGATTTTTCCCATATAAGCAGGCCCTTAACCAAAGTTAAACCAGATACTTACATGATACTCCATGGCTGAATGCTCGGGTGTCTTTTACTGGAAGACGATTGAGAGTTGTAGTGTATATATCCACAAAGAAATGCAACAACCTAGTTACAAATAACACAAGATCCCCAATTAAAACCAGAGATAAATGGGGCCGAAAAATAAATAATAGATTGAAGGATCACATATCCCCAGCCAGCTGAAATTCGATAGATTTACTCACAACATTTATGAATGATGTAAGATTCCACAGAGCATAAAGACGTGCAAGGCCTGCAGAACGCCTTGGTCCATGACTAAAGAGAGCATTAATTCCGACAGGAAATGGGAGAAGAATGCCGAAAGGTAATATAAACAAAACAAAGAAGACATCCACCAAAGAAATTGAATACAGCTGAAGCAGAGTAAGCAATACTAAACTAAAGTCTCCTAGAAGCAACATTGAGATTACTAAACCAACAAGGTCCTGCAGTCAACACATAAGCAAAAACAAAGAAATCAGTTATCAAATGAGGCAGCCACAAGAACTAGCAATTTTGTCTACCAAATCAGTAAAAACAATCAATACTAGAAATACCTGATGGCCAACAGGTTTTGTATTCTGAAGTATGAAAGAGAGAAGATAAAAGATATCTCTCTTCTCGTCAAGCATTTGCAAATTGTTTACATCTAAAGCAGCTCCATGAATTTGTCGCCTCATATAATTGTCATCGGTTCTTCCGCCAGGGCTTAAATGAGCTCTGCTTCTGGCAAACCCAAAAGGATGTTCCTTTTTAACACCCTGGACCCTGGAGACCAAAAATTATATAAACAGAGTATCAAGTATCAGACCATCAAAATCATACCAGATTCCTCTAAAATATGTATAAAAGATTACCGTGATCTTTCCTCAGTTCTTAAAGCTCCATCAGCACTTCCTCCGGTGGCTGGACCATTCTCAAGAGCATATACCATAAGCCCATAGTGGCAATAGCCACTACTTGTAGCCTGAAACCAGGCAAGGTCAACACGCACACCATGGACACTCAATGCAGGATTGGCATGAGTCTCAAGCCATCTGAGGACAGGTCGAAATGTTACTCTTAGTCGTCCCCGGCGAACCAACCGTAGTTGTGCATTCAGCCCAGCGACCAATCTATACCAGGTTGTAGGTTGCACAGACTGCAAACATCATTAAAGGTATGCATGTAATTAAATTCATTAGAATGGAACAGAAAAAGTAAGATACATGTCTTAAGTGCATCTGTGCATAAAATAGAGTTCCCCAAAATAAACAAACAAACCTGACTCATAAGGCTGGTAAGGATATTATCATTGTGAAGGGAGAATGGAACCATATAGCTTCCATCACCTCCAAAAGGCAATGACATTGGGAACCTTTCATGTAATCGAGGAGGAAGGTCTATCCTCTTTTCATCCCCACCAAGAAAGAAGTCCACATATGCCAGCATCAAGTCAGTAGTTGCATTTACCTATATTATTTTATAGGTCAGTTAACATTATGACACAGCATTAAATACTGAAACCTGTTCTGATTTCAATTAATGAAAAAGTTCAGAATTCTTAATTGGTTGGCCTAAATAGCCTCAGAAAGTGGAACAAAGAAGTATGCCAGAAACTACAGTGAGGTAAGATATCTTAAAAATAAAAAGAAACAACTCTTGTTCAAAATTACAACATACATTACCCTGACATCAGGCAGGAAAGTAAAAATATAAAGAAATTTTTATCTCACTAGCCATCAACATGCCAAATAGTTTTGAAATGTAACCTGTCTATCTATGAAAAATAAGTGATAATCATACAATCAACAGTAATGCAATAAACTGACATCCGATGACATATCACTGCTGATTATTAACTACAGACATACAACTAACCAGGTCTTAAATGAAAAAAAAAAAAAAAAATATTGATCAGTCAGCATGCATCCAGTTATACATATTTAACTAACTCAACAGTTACATTGGATCAAAGGAATGTAACTTAGAACAAGACCTAGAGAAGCACCTAAACCAATATACAATTCAGTAGCAAATCAATCGAATATCAAATATTTCACTCTTCACAAACTCAACAAGCATATGAACAAGTCCAAACCTTGATCCCTTCATAGAGGGCTCGTGATCGGCAAGAACGAAGGCAAGCATGATCGTACTCTGATCGAACAAACTCACGTAAACGTTGCAACTTCAATCTCCTGCGCCACTGTTGCCAGGACCATGCAAGCGGGTAAGCAAGAACAGAAAGAACACTATATATTGCTCCCTCCCACCATTGATAAGCAGCTATAGCATTAATCGCATCCACAAATGTATTGAATTCACTCTCATACCTGCCATTTCAAGTGTTGGAAGATCACCATCTCAATATCATAACCAAATAACATGGTTTACAAATAAAAAAGCTGAAATCCTCAAATTTAACCATGGTATCTATAATGATCAAACAGAAGAATGTTTTGCTTACACAACATCCATTATTTGCTCTGAAGCTGTATGTGGCAGATGCCAGGGTTCACTGAAAGTATTAGGTCCCATAAAGTACATTCTGTGAACATGACTCTGGGACTCCTCCACTCTATTTGTCTCCAACACCTATGCAACACGTTGTTGTCATCATGCCAATAATAAAAAATCTTGAAAATAAAATCAAAATAGCTACTGTAAAGTAGCACGCTAATCTTAAATTCACAAATGTCAGAATATGGAAACTAAAGGAACCACGTGGTTTGAGAAAAACCTCATTTAGTGACTCAAGGAAAGGAAAGGAGTGATCTATTTGAGAACCATGTTGGGTGGGTGCTGGGCCAGGTAATTCATCAACCCCAACAAATTTCATTCTTGCAACACTGAGCACCAGTGCCAACAAGATCAAGAGACCCGTAAGAAAAAGACCAAATAACCAAGGCCCACCAAATGTGTAAATTAACTCTTCAAGAGCAGTATAGCAGTCAGGCATATGATATCTGTCCGAAACACATTGGTAGGGGCAAGGGATTTCAGTAATACCACCTGGATAAAAGGACAAGATGGCAAATTATGCATTGATGCACCAGAGATTAAAATAAAATGGGTACTTTTTAGAGAAATACTATCAAGAAAGGATGTCATATTACCATTTTCCACCAAGAATAAAGAGATAAAAAAAAAATATTGAAAGACGGTCCACAAATCATTCAACTTTCATAACAAATACTTCAAACTAAACAAGAGTAAAATCCCTTGAATGCCTGCTATGTAATCATCCATTAAATAATAAAATCTACCTCGGACTGAAATATAAACAGCACGATGAGGAAGGTCATTAATAGGACAATGGCGACAAAGTGATTTATCAGATCCAGTAGTATTTTTGTATGTCCCGGCGGGACATTCCTGGAGACAAGCAAGAAATATAAAAGCCTGTGAGTAGAAACTTTAGAAGTACAAGTATCAGTTAAATCACCAAAATAGAAAGCAAGAAAGTAGCAATAGAACGTGAGACAAAAAACAGAGCTTCAATTATGTTGAGTAACCCTACTCTAGTCCAGTAATGTCAAAGCAGTGGTCAGTCTGGGTTCATAAGAAGCTGCAACCCAGTCAAATGGGTCACCAGCACCCAGATAGCCTCACCAATTTTGATGTAGCCAAATCAGAATAGGCACAGGCAAAGCATGATGAACCAAAAGCTTGCAACTATGACATTGCAACAAAATAAACTGTTTTCATCATTTAAACATTAGTAGCCACCGTTTGCATGTGTCTAAAATGGACACTGGGTTCTACTAAAGTGAGTTGAAGCTAAAACTAAGGTTGACATCTTTAGAGTTTATTACTAGAACATTTAAAGTGTCTAGTCTTGTATTTTGTTTTACACAGAATCCTTTCAGCACCAACACTAATTTACTTTCATCATAACACCTTTAACCTTTTTGAAGACAATTTCCTTTTTTCCAGCCTTATGTAAAGCTTCAAAGCAGCAGTCAGCTAGAAGTAGTAAAAAATATACTATATTTTTTGGCACAGTAGAAAGATTGAGAAAAGAAAAGACAACATGTCAACCCGCAAAGCCTTACAAAACTTCAAAGGTCAAAATTCCACAAAGTAAAAAATTGTAAGAGTCTTATGCTAAAGCTTTGTAAATGAAATGACTTAAAGGAATATTTTTTCAACAAAATAAAAAGGCCATGTAATATCTGATGATGAGTGGAATACATAAATATTGAAACATCTGCAGATTTTCGGGGGTGACATATTTTCATTAATAATCATAATTGGCCCTCCAAATAATGGTCAGCTTCCCTTCAGATTTCAGTATATCATTGCCAGAAATATACTCAAAATAGCAGACTCTTGTCAACCCAGCACCATCATATTGAGGTCACAGTATAAATATCATAGAACACAACGGCAACAAGTGTCACCCACTTATCCCCCATAGACGTTTAACCATTAGATGTTGCTTTTATGTCTACTACAACTTGGCACATTAATAATATCCTTTCAAGTATAATTCCCACAAAGGTTTGAAGTGAAGTTATCCTCAGATAATACCAGTACATTAATGTCAGAAATGAAATCAACATGCCAGGCTAATTAATTAACCAACCCCCATACCGAGGCTGGAAAAAAAATAATGCATAACCTAAATGGTGATGATGACGACCATTATGATAAAACTCCTAGCCCTCCACATACATATATCATTAAAAGTAACAGATTTACACAAACTACCAGTTTACAGAAATGCAGAATAAGGTCACTCATCCAATAAATATGGAAAAACCCATGATCAAAAGGCTAGCTAGAGCACATAAATATGGAAATGTAACACTTGGGGGCATGTGGAAAGAAATTATACCTCACAAAAGGTACCGTACAACCCTTTAGGGCAATCCTTCCCAGTTATTGTCCCATTTGCTCCAGAGCCGCCCTGGCCCTCACCCTTTCCTCCCCTATCATAATCAAGATAAAATTATAAAGTTCTGAAATTTCTATTATAACATGAACAAAAGGCAAAGGCAGAAACTGAAATGAAGTAGGGACAGGAAATAGAAACTTCAATGGAAGAAAAGTTGATAAATTAAAACAAAAAAAGATGATATTTTTAGGTTTTCAGAAGTTTGGGACTACAATCACCCCCTGGAGTTGAACATAGTTCCCTTCCAGTCCCAAGAGAAGCATGTCACGTGTCCTAATGAGGGGAATCATTACCATTAGCATATAATAATCTAATATTATTTGGGGATTAAAATGGATTTAATTTAAAGTTTTTTACAATGCCAATTTATTAGAAATCATTCTAGATATGACTTTCAAAGCAATTATCACAAAAGTAAACAACGAAATCATACGTGACAATTCATGATTGAATGATTGTAAGAAATCTTCACATTGTTAGACTATTCCAAGTAAATTCTTGAAATATACAATTTAAGAGTTATTAAGTTTAAAACACCAAAGCAAACAATAAAATCGAAAAAGCCATCTTCTAATTACAACCCCCACACCCAATAAAAAGAAATACATTGGCCAAAAAGGATTAACAGAAAAAGTTTGCTACAGATCCACAGATAGATCTGAAATGAGTGATGACCAATGGGAGTGTCCTATGCTAGAGCAGTCTTTCAGAGTCCAATTTAAAGGGTTTGATAAGAGTAGAAAGACCAAAAGTGATAATTGGCTATCATCAGGTGCAGCAGGGTGCACAAATCTTCTTAAGGGTGTTTTATTGCCCTTAAATAATTGGGAAAGGGTTTATGTTCTTATCCTCTCTCATGAGTTCTTCCCAAGGCTGTTTCAAGAAGCATCCATCTCTTATATGCAAAAGAATTGGCTTCCCAAGTTTCCTTTATATATTTTTGCTTCTTTTTTATTTTAAAACTTTTTCCAGATTTGAGAAAGCCTTATCCTTGTTCCAAATGGACTTATCTCTTTAATCATACTTCATTTTCTAACAGAGAAACAAAAAAAAATAGTTCACTGGCTTCTCATTATATTATTTGCTGCAATGATGCCCATCTAAGAAGCCGGTACCAAGATGACAGGGAAAGAAAAACTGAAAAAATACACTCCTTCGAAGACACAGAAACAATAGATATAAAATAAACAAAAAATGGAACAAAACAAGCATCAATGGCAATTAAAGCTATTTAAGAAATAGCAAAGATAACATCAGATAGAGGTGACAACTTATTTTTGGTTAAAAATGCAGCTATGTTAACTGAAAAAAAAAGAAAAAGGCTACAAGCTCACAAATATTATGAAAAATCAGAATAGAAATAATATTGAAGAGTTGCAGCAAAAACTTGAAATAGAAATACCTGGTCTGAATGCCACCTTTCACACTAGCAATTGGCTGATAAACATCACCAGTGGGAATGTCAGACCAATGAAAATGAATTCTTCCACCACCCCCACCACCACTTCCATTAGAACTGCTATAGCCCCCCATACTAGAAAGCTCAGCTGATTGCCCAATGGTAAGTGTATGGAGAAACAATAGTATAGTGCCACCAGATCCTCCCCCAGGACCTCCAGTAAAATTGTCAAATCTTACAAAACCTTCATTTCTGATTACCGGTTCAAAATTCTCTCCATCAGCTTTTACGGAACCTTGAATGGACAAACTCGACAAAGGATGTTCTAATGATCCAACAACTGCTTCACAGATAATACAACACAAGAATATGAATAAAAGAAGAAATTTAGTGGCAATAAACATCTTCCATTATTCATAAAGAAACATTAACTAGCCCAAGCATAAACTTTGGCTTACCTATGATACCACCTCCAGCTGTGATATAAGTGGAGTTGCCACTTCCACTTCCACTACCAAGTTCACAGGGCAGGTTTGGATCCCCATATGAACTGCCACCTTCAACATGATTATCATTATACCATGCATCCCCACCATTACCACCATGCCCACCGCCACTGCCAATACCATTACTTAGAATATTTCCATGGCCCAAACCACTAGTACAGCCTGCAATTTTTTATTACACAATCAATAAAGGAAATCCAGATACTTGAATTCAAAAGTGACAACCACCACACACACAACAAACATACCCATTCCAGAGGCAGATATTATTCCAGAAGATTCAACACTTATGGTCCTGGCCCGGTGGAAATGAACAACAGAACCTTCTATAAGGCCTTCAACAAGGATATCCTCGACTCTGCAGATCTAGAAAGGTAACATACAGAATTTCAAGTTTCAACTGTAGATATATAAGCACAACCAACGTATTACATCAATACTTCATAAAGTACCTGAAGTGTGAAAGACAGGGAAGAGTTCACATTGCAATCTTCAGGGGGGTGAAGTAATTCATAGGGGCAATCTTTATTGTCACAGTAAAGCTTTGGAGTACTGTCATTCATAAAAGTACGGAAATTTAGCAGAACTACACACAAAAAGTGTAGAATAAAATATCACCTAATAATATTTTGACAACATCCAAACATACACATCATCAATTGTTGCATTCTCCAATGGACCACGCAAGACAGATCCAGGCCCAACCTATAAAAATGAAAAAAAAAATTAAGTTATAGAGCTAAGACTAAATAATGCTCAGCCAAAACATAAGCACAAACAGTATTATCACCATTGGTTAATGTCCAAAAACAACCAAGTTACCACATTGGTTTCATTAAAAAGATGGAATTAACAAGAATCAGACCCAAAGTGCAGCGAGAACCAAAAGTATCAGAAAGATTGCAACTGAGCTACCAAAAGAATGGCACAGGGGACAAAAAAAACTGTCCATTGCACCCCAAATAGAGCCCAAGATCTTGACATGGTGTAAAGAAAGATGATATCCATGCTCAGTAGTCATAATGATATTTTCCTCAGACAGTTTCTGTATTCATCTTATTTTTAGCATAACAAAAAAAAATTCTTTGGATTAGCGATAGAAATTTTAGAAGGTATAACTAGGTTACAAATGATAAATGTTAATTGAAAGGATATATCATCGTTTTTCTGTTCAAGTGAATTATGTTTTAGACCCAAAGGAAAACTTATTCGTATTATTTTATTCTACTACTAATAATCTAAAGGTATTTAACAATTGGAAAATATTAGGATATGCTTCCCATGTTTTCTAAATAAATAAATAAAAATAGCACACAACTGACCACTAATCTACAGAAAAACGCCCAACAGTTTTAGCCAGTAAAAATAAAAAAGAATAAGAAACGTGTTACAAAATAATTTGAAAAGATTAATAAAAAAAAGTTAGTCTAATGAAAAAAAAATGAGATCTCCTAATTCATAAATAAAGACAAATTAGATGGGGGAAATCAGGTGTTTAAAAGGCTATAAAATTACAAAGATTGGTGGTGAAAATAAACAATGTCTTACATGAATACTATAAAATAGGGATAAAACCAAACGCTGTGCTTCAATCCAATCCCCTGGTCCTGATAAATTAAGCAGACCTTGTCCATGAACTCCAAGGTTTGCATTAGAATGTATCACAGAAGCCCCCTGTTAACGAAACCCGATGAGTCAAATGCGAAGATCATACATGCAATAATTTTATTCATTCAAGGAGTGGTTATATACCCTGAGAACAATCAAATTACTAGCCTCAAGTAAAGAAGTTTCCACAGTCACATCTTCCCCACCATCTATGAGCATTTTTGAGTTCCACATCAAGAACATTTTTACAGACATGCGTAGAGCTCCATAAACCTTTTTCATAAAATTTGAAGTATAAAAACATCAGCAAATGACATTGTAACATTGACTATTGGCAAAATAAAAAATTAGTGCAGCCTATATATGATAGGCTCAATATGTTTACTAGTTCTACATCACAGTTCAAAGATGCATCATATACAGGAACCCATTCCAATTACCTTCATTACAGAATCACTCATCAACAGTTCTTCAGCTAATAACTCAAACTCTGATGTGGCGTAGTGTCGTAGACCAAAGCTCAACACCCCACCCTGCAAGATACTTATTTGTCCTTGCACCTATATAATGAATAAAAAGAAAAGAGAGTTTTATAGATGTCCTTCACATACCAAACATTTCTTTTAAAACAGATTAAATTTAAAAGGGCACAAAGATCACAATATGAAGGGATGACAAGGAGGAAACTTCTCATTTTTTTATAAAATAATTCATTAGAAACAAAAGCAAATATAAATAGAAAATCTTTCATAAAAAGTTAATAAAGAGACAGGCATCCTCAAAGAAGCAGCCAACCCAGAATACTAACAGGAAGTCAATTTCCTTTTACATTGCATGTCTACTCAAGACATCGGCCCTCCCCCTAAATACATTAGAATTTAGAAGATTATATATATAATTTACATTGACATGAAGAAAACTCCTGATCTATGAAAAAAAATATAAGTCAAGATCAAGGGGAACAACAAATATGGATTTAAATGACCAACAATTAACTGAACATGCCAATATAAGCAAAATATATATCAAGCAAACGGATTAAAGGCATATGAAAACCAAACCGAGAAATTATTGTCTTTGGTTCTTCAATGCTTTAATCTTCAACAATTACTCAATTTGCTTAAGTGGTTAATGAAAAATATCCGTATCTACTACTGAAGAGATGTTTTTCAGCACTTGGGTTCTTTGAGGGAGACAACTTTAGCAAGAACAATCAGGACAATGTAAAATACTAAAACCTATGCATCATTCAGGACATAAAATGAAAGAGGGGGATGTCAGTATTTTTCAAGTGTATAGCTGGTCAAATTGGGCAGTGGGCAGAAGTACAACAACAGTAAATTATCTTTTCAGAAAAGTTCCTGGTTTAATCAGATATTGAATTTTATTAGAGATACTCAAAAGTGACTGCATATGCTCATCTGTGTTTACTAATGAACTTCTAAATAGATATAAAAAATTGAGAATACAAGCAAAACAAAAGGGGGGGAGAGAAAGTCAGGTGTCAGCAAACAAGAGAAGAAAAGGAGTTGATTAACAGAATATTGGCATTGGGATTATCCAACTAACGTATGGATCTTCATTTGACAAACCTGTACACGACTCCAAAGCAATGGAACTGTGGCCCTGGCCTTATTTCGAACATAAACATTAGTCCAAAGGGGTTGATTTGGAAACTCCAACAGAAGAGTCTCTGTATCGGTTGTCATGTTATAGTTATCAACTATAAGACTTCGAGGGACTGCATCATAAAGAGTCCCAGCAGCACCTGCATTTTCGGGACAGCCAAGGCTCCTACCACCTGAAATAAGAAATAAATCGTGCACTGCAGTCAGTGTAACTGATGATAAGTTTGGAGTCCCAACAAGCTAACACAACAACAAAGTCATAATGGTAGTTTCAAGCAACTGACTGTAGGCCAAAGGTATTTAACTAATTAAAGATCACTTACCCTACCCTACCAGAGTTCGCAAAAAAGAAGGTTTCGGGTTGATAAATAGTAGATCATCAAATTATATTTGCCAACTCAAGTGAAACTTAATTCTAGAAAGCAACCTAAGTTTTATTCCAAAATGCTGAAAAATGTTAGCACTGATTTCTAAAGCATTTTCCTTATCACCCATTATTAACAAATCAATGACAGAGAGTGGCATGCAAGTAAGTGCTCCCTATATTAATGTTCACATATATTTATTTATTATAAGAGGTTAAGCATATATGAGCACTCAATTTGAAGGGAAGGATTTCCGCAAAGTATATTTGGAAACAGCTAATCAATGCACAAACTAAGAACCCTCACCATGCACATATATTTTGGGCTCATCATGCCTGCTGAACACATCAACTGAAACCCTGCCACCTCCACCACCAGCAAAACCGTTACCTCCACAAGCACTTATAATCCCATTGCCAGTCCTGATCATTTCCAGATAAAAAATATCAATGATACAGCATAAAAATAGATTTATTACATCACATTTCAATTACAATCAAGCACGAAACCAATTATTAGCATTCCATTGTTGGCGTGTAGCTGTACACATCAAGGAATGTAAGGGATTATGTACAGATGTCCTTCTATTGTATATTTTATATTTTACGCATGTACATTCACCAGCTGACTTTGGTATTAAGCTTCAGTATGTTTCTTACAAAAATACAAGTTATAGTTGGTAATTTTAACACATACCATCAAATTAATTGTGATGGTGATATTAGAAAACCACATCTCAAATGCAGCATCCCGGAAGCATACAACCAGTTGTTTACAAAGAATCTCAGATACAAGATTTCAGAGAAACAAATATAGCAACTTGTCATACCACTCATATCCCTAGTATAACCAGAAAACATAAGTATATGTTTATGTTAACCAAAAAAGGAAAAAAAAAAAAAAGACAAAAAATATTACATTCTGTAAGCCTTGATGTAAATGCTGCCTCCAGAGCCACCCCCACCCTTTGTCCCTCCATCACCCCCATCGGCCAAAACACTCGCATTCATCTCAACGATTTGATGAAGAGTCAACCTCACAAGCCCCCCTCCCAACCCCCCATAGTCCTTCTCCTTGGTCGTCGACCCCCCACGGCTCCCAAAACTGTAAGGGTTCTGCAGCGAGGCCCAGGAATACGCATCCCCTCCCCAGACGTCCTCCGGAAGTTTGGCCGTGTCGACAAGACAGCTGGCACCCCTCCCACCGTGACCCCCACCACCGCCCTCAACCCCCTGCGGAGTGCCGCTAGTCTGCGGCGGAGGCTGTCCCGCCATACCCGTCGTGTTCACCACCGACTTATTCCCAAAACCAGCATTCTCAGCCTCCAACTCAAAAGCCCCAGTCACAATCGACGAGTTGCTACCTAAACTAAAATTACCAGTGACGTTAACGGTTACCATGCACCCGGGAATCTCGCAGTGGAACCGCACCCCAGGGAGGATGTTAAAATTGCCCTTCCCTGCTATGTACACGTCCCGGGTGAGGTTCACGTCGTTCACGATCTTGCACGTCGTGTCCAGAGTCCCCACTCCGCCGAGATCGTCCACGCATGACACCGACGGCGGATGCGGTGGCGGAGGCGGCGGAGCGGGCGGCGAATAGTCCTGATGGAAGAGGTTCCAATCCAAATCAGTCACCGAAAGTTCACTCTCCGACTCCGATTCGCCACTCGCGAAGACAGCGACGACGACGACGAAGATAGCAAGGAATCGGAGGCGCCGGAAACGAAATCGAGCCATTCACCGGCGGCGTCAGGAGTCATCACATTGAAGGAACTGAGATTCGGATTTGCGAAGTGAAATTTGATTCAGAAACCAATGCAATGACCCATCGCGGTTACCACCAATAGAAAAATTACAAATATTAAAAAACCCTAGTCTCTCTCTGCGTGCGGAAATTCAATTCAATCTCACTGAAAAAAAAAAAACCCTAGAAATCTCTGGGAGACGCGCGGGGAGAGGAAAGGTCGAATGCGAATTGGAGAGAAGAAGCACGATGGGGAAGAGGTAGCTTTATTTAATTCTGATGGTAAAAGGAGAAGAAGGGGGTGTCACGATGCGGTGAGGTTCATGTGAACCCTGCTGGTTCTCAATCTCAACCTTTATTTTGTCGCACGTGGGCGAATCTTATTGGGCGAGTGTTGGTGATTAGTTTGGAGGCTAGCGCGGGGGATGTTATCTCAGTTTACCGAACCTCACGCCGATTTAAAGGAGCGTCAGAGACACACTCCTAATTAATGAATATAATTAACGGATGAAACCCATGTGGAATGTGCAAGTGAAAAGCGACAATAAGGGTAGGTTACTGCTTGCGTGGAGGGTACGCGCGTGGACAAACGCCGTGAGGAGAGCGACGGCGCCACCGTGGAGTGACGGTGGGTTTGGAGGCGGTGTCAGTGTGGGATTGTTTTGCGGATGTTTTGGCTTTTGCTTTGGCTTTAGTAACTCTCATAGCTTAAAAATTATTATTATTATTATTATTATTATTATAATAATAATAGTTGTTGTGATGAATGGATACTGAAAAATAAAAACATGCACGAACTGAAAAAATAAAAGCAATACACGCGTACGTGCAGTTGCATGTACCAAGACACTCTGGAAGAAGCTCGTTCAGCCACCTGCTCCAATATTCCTCTTACAATGTTTCCTATGGTACACAATAATGTGAGCAACTAACTTACTTGTGTTAAAAAACTGTTAAAAAAATATATTTACATTTAGATCATACAATTTTTTTAGAAGAAAATAATTTAATTCTTACATTGAAAAATGTAAAATAATGAGACATGCAATTTTTTCTTTTGTTTTATGAAAAAATAGAATAATCATTATATAGAAAGCAACTTGACTATTACATGATAGTTGCATGTGACAAACATGTTATATCCTAGAATAGACGAAAAGGAATTTTACCTCATATGTACCGGTGACCCTGAAATAAAATAAATTAATAATAAAAAAGTCTTCATAAATAATTAAAATATAATTTCATCTAGTTATTATTGAAATAGATTTTTTAAAAATTACGTAAATAGATAAGTTGTATTAACATAACATAGTATAAAGAATTTATGTTATCCTGATAAGATTTTATTTAAAATTGTAGAAAAATATTTGATTTATA
>Ga0099824_1000603_pt1 | contig 44092 bp, 48 predicted proteins | sample SiratrowhiteBW_FD_76837 | JGI IMG/M metagenome (GOLD analysis project Ga0099824, IMG submission 76837) | Root nodule microbial communities of legume samples collected from California, USA - Siratro white BW | ecosystem: Host-associated > Plants > Roots > Nodule | place: USA: California... | reverse complement strand
GTGTGGTGTTTGTTTTTTTTTGTGAGTTTTCTTTTTCTTTTTTCCTTTTTTTTTTTTTTTTTTTTGCTGTTTTTTTTTTTTTTTTTTCGTTTTCACTGATTAGTGTTTATATTTTGATTTAATTTAACAGTTGAAACGATGTCGCATCGGAAGTTCGAGCACCCAAGGCACGGTTCCCTTGGCTTTCTCCCAAGGAAGCGAGCTTCTCGTCATCGTGGAAAGGGTGACTTACTCAATATTTTTGCTCTATTTTGTTTTTTGTTTTTTTACTGTTTTTTTAACTGTGAGATTTAATTGATGTTGCAAATGAGTTTTCAGATCTGAATTAATTTGAAGTGGTTGAAACTAATGTTTTGGTTGTAAAGGAGTTTTGGTTTTTTTGTGCTCATATAAAGAGTTTATTGCCATTTCCTTGCGATGAGTGAACAAAATTGCTTCCGTAAAAAAGTGATTAATCAAGGCTGGGGTCTCAGAAACGGCTCTTCTTGCCAAAATCCTTTCAAGGATTTGGGATGGAAAACTAATGAGCTCGAGAATTGGCATGCATTTTGCCATAGGCCTTTGGTTTGGAAGCGTTTCTTCATCGCTATGGGGATTTGGTGATACTCTGATTTATGTATGGCACGTGGAGGTTGAACCGTTTTTTCAATTTAACTTATTAAGTTTCATAGGAGGACAAATACTTAAGGTTTTTTAATATGCGATTGATATTTTTGAATATTTTTTGTTACGTCTTTGAACTCTTGGCTGAATGTTTTCAATGCTGATTTTTGAAAAAATGATTTTGGGCAAAATGATTTTGAAATCGTGATTTTTGTTTGAATTGTTTTATTCTAAAAAAAAGGATAGTAATAAAGACTTGTATGATTATTTTAATACAATTAAAACGACCAGCTTTTGTTATATTTGATGCAGAATCTATGTGAATCTAGTATGTGAACATTTACCCGAAATAATGATATCTCTAATGGGAATTTACCTTAAATCAAGAGAATGTGAACATATATCTTATATCTAGAGAATACAATGAAAATTCAAACGTTATGATAGTATTGCAACTAGTTACGATTTTATTCCTTTTGGGGAAGTGTCTTTTCAATTCATATGTTTCCTAAAGTATGGGTTTGCGGATTTTGTTTAGTTTTTTAACTACGTTATTTGAAAATTCCAACATTATTTATGTTTGTAGGTGATTTTTTAATTTTCAAATTTTAGTAATTATTATTTAATGATAGATAGATGATAAACCATTTCTCTAAAGTTTAGTGTTCAAAATAAGTACTATTATGCGATCTAGCTTTTGAAATTATGCTGCATGTAACACCTATGTCAATGTTATTGATACTTCTTGTGATATGCCTTGTACTTTGCTACTGCAGTGAAGGCTTTCCCAAAAGACAATCCTAATCAACCATGCAGGTTGACTGCCTTTGTGGGCTACAAGGCTGGAATGACCCACATTGTCAGAGAGGTTGAGAAACCTGGATCAAGTAAGCATGGTTTTTTTGTTTATTCCCTGAATGTGTGAAAGGGACAACTGTTCTTTCATTGAATTGCTTGACTATGGTATTGGAGAAGTAGGATTTTCAGTGCCAGTACAGGTCTTAGTGATCAGACTTGGCCCTAACTCTGTTATTAATACTCCCACCAATTTTGGTTGGTTTGATTTCATGTATGTAAATGTCCTTTGTTGTAATTATTTGGATTACTCATTACACCTTGGAGTTCAGAGATTTCTGATTACTTTCTTTTGTTAGTGTGTATATGGTTACCAACTAATCTGAAGGTATCTAAATTGTAGTTTCTTTTGTATGTTATAAACTAAATGAAACAGACGAACCTCTAAAGGTTATTTATTTGCTTTTATGTAGATGTATTATGGATTTTGATTGTGCGCTTTTATTACAATATAAGTCATTTTTTTCCATGATTTTGCATTCTTTTTAATATAACCATTTGAATACTTCTTGGGGTTTTCTTTCTTTTTTTTACTAGCATGCCTTGTATGTTAATGTTTTCCTTGTACCTTTTTTGCTGCTGTAGAACTTCATAAGAAGGAGACATGTGAAGCTGTAACTATCATTGAAACTCCTCCGTTAGTAGTTGTTGGAGTGGTGGGATATGTGAAGACACCACGTGGCCTTCGTACACTGAATACTGTTTGGGCCCAGCATTTAAGTGAAGAAGTCAAAAGACGATTTTATAAGAATTGGTGCAAATCTAAAAAGAAGGCTTTTACCAAATATACAAAGAAGTATGAAACAGAGGAAGGAAAGAAAGACATTGCATCTCAGCTTGAAAAATTGAAGAAGTATTCAACTGTCATTCGTGTTCTTGCTCATACTCAGGTAAATGAAGTGTTAAAAGTGGATTTTAAGTTTGCCATAAAAAATCTGTGTTACTATGTTTTGTTATTTTTTTATGTTAATATAATGTGTTGGGTCGAGACTTGGCTTTCATTTTTTTTATGATAATGTTGTAGGATATTGTTGTTTTGTTAACAGATTTACTAGCTATCCTGATTGTTATTGGAATGTAATGTTTTTTTATTTTTATTTTACTGTAGATAAGGAAGTTGAAGGGTCTGAAACAGAAGAAAGCACATTTGATGGAGATCCAAGTTAATGGTGGAACAGTAGCACAAAAGGTGGACTGCGCATACAGCTTCTTTGAGAAGCAAGTCCCAGTGGATGCTGTTTTTCAGAAAGATGAGATGATCGATGTCATTGGTGTGACTAAGGGTAAGGGTTATGAAGGTGTTGTAACCCGTTGGGGTGTTACTCGTCTTCCTCGCAAGACTCACAGAGGTCTGAGGAAGGTTGCTTGTATAGGTGCCTGGCACCCTGCTCGTGTTTCTTTCACTGTTGCCAGGGCTGGTCAGAATGGTTATCATCATCGAACTGAGTTGAATAAAAAGATCTACAAAGTTGCCAAGTCTGGTGATGAGTCACATACTGCCATCACTGAATTTGACAGGTACAGTAGAATGAAGTGTTCCCATCCAAAGGGTTGGTGTGCGTATTGTTTAAGATAATGGAATGCGTGAATGTCATTGTTTGCTAACTTTACTAATATTGACAGGACTGAGAAGGACATTACTCCGATGGGTGGGTTCCCACATTATGGTGTGGTGAAGGATGATTACATTATGGTGAAGGGATGCTGTGTTGGACCAAAGAAGAGGGTTCTCACCCTTCGTCAGTCCCTTCTCAAACAGACATCTCGGGTGGCTCTGGAAGAGATCAAACTCAAGTTCATAGACACCTCCTCCAAGTTTGGACATGGCCGATTCCAGACCACTCAGGAGAAACAAAAGTTTTATGGTCGATTGAAGGCATAAAATGTTTTTATTTTACTATAGTAGCGTCATCAATTTTGCAGTAAAGCGATACATTTTGTGGTCTTCTTATTTTAGAGTCAGACGATGGTTGCAATACATTTCTGAGCTATTTTTTTTCTTGTTTGTGCGTTTTCTTTTAAAATTTCAATCTGGTTAAGATAACTTGGTAGCGCTATTAGTCGGGATTCAGCTTATCATTTGCCAGTTCTTGAGCGTATTATAATTTTTGATAGTCGTGAATGTTGGAAAGAATAAAAATAATCACCTCAAATTTGTTTAGTTGATCATGATTATCTCAGCATATTAAACAATATGACATTTCACTCAGTTTCACTTATTAATCACATTAAATAATCTTATAATACTGTCTTATTTTTATTAAAGCAAAAAATATTTTTGCTACATAAAGTTAAATCATCATCTTTCTATAAGAATAGTTTGTGTATAACATTGTTAAAAACAATTCAAGATAACGATATTTCCTAATAGTATTATTATTACATTTAAATCAAGTGTGAAAAACTTTCTTGACTTTAAATTTCTGAAGATGCATAAAATTTGTTTATACTAAACATTTTCATAGGTCTTTGCAACCTATAAATTATTATTAAATGAAAATAAGTTTAGCGTACTTAATAAAAGGATTTTAAGTTTGTAATTTAACATGAATTTATTATACATGTAAAATTTATACATTAAATCAATATGGATTTTAAATAGTTATTATAAAATGCTGTCAAAAAAAGTTAACTGTTATTATTGTTGCCAATACTACCGTATATAATAAATTCTGCTTGATTATACTATCGCAGTCTTTTACATTATCACTACATATCTTTTTATACTAAGTTTATATAGAAATATTTACGTAAAAGTAATTTTTTTTTGTGTATTCATATTTACATAATGAAGAATTAAAATAATTTTTGTAAAAGTATTTACAATTGTAAAACAACGTATATTTTACATCATAATATATAATTCATTCTGCATGTACTTATTTCAATCAATTTTTTATTCTTGCACGTTTCAACGATTCGCAATATTTGTAAACCATATTTAATACTTTCAAATATCAAATTATTTATTCGTCACGTTCACATAAATTTGAAATCTAATTTATATTTTTAAATATATTTATTAATGAATCCTCTTTATAATAACTTTTTTGTAGTAAAAATCCTTACTATTATTTTACTTCTAACTATTTTCTCAAATTCAATTAATTACCCCCAATAGTAAAAAATATCATAATAAAAATACAAAAAACTAATAAAAAAAATTTATCTCTCTATATTAATAAAGAACATTCTCTTTATAATTTCTTTTTTATACACAAATCTTTATCATTTTATCTTTTAAACTTTAATTGTTTCTTAAACTAAAATAATTATACAAAATAAAAAAATATCCATAATGAAGTTATAAAAAAAATATTTTTGTGAATATATTTTTTATAATTTCAATAACATTTGTTATTTTAATAATTATTAATATCATAAGAAAAAATATTACATATGTTTGTACTTAAACTAATTATATGATCTTTAACTATACATTAAATAAATATGTTAAATTTGAAGTTAAATTAGACTAAAATAATCTGATAAATAGTATTAGAAAGAAGAGAAAAGAGGTCTGAAAAAAAGAAAACTGCAGAGGTGTCCCTAATACTCTTGACAAGCATTCGCGGGTGATTCATTTCAGAGTTGAGCCTTCTCCCAGTTGGGTTTTCTCTGCTCTCATCTTTCTCAAGGTTTGTTTGTTTGTAACTGTGAATGTAACTTCAACTGTTTGCACATAACCTGTTTGATAAATTGGCATTTATTTGTTAGACTTTAACCCTTCATATTCATCCAGATAGAAGTGAGGGCTGTTCCATTCCATGACGACTCGAATTGCACCCGGTGTGGGAGCCAATTTGCTGGGCCAACATGCCGCTGAGAGGAATCAAGACGCCACTGCTTATGTCGGCAATCTCGACCCTCAGGTAACTAACCTTCCCTTTTTGCACTTTCCACACTCACTTAACCCATTACCACTTCTTCTAGGGTTTATACCTTTTCTCTTTGTGCTCCAGATAAGCGAGGAATTATTGTGGGAGTTGTTCGTTCAGGCGGGTCCAGTGGGTATGTTTATTCTTATCGTTTCATCACCAGATATACATGATCCGATTTGTTCATTTTCTTAGTTTTAGGTTTAAACCTACACACTTTTATTTCCTTTGTTTCAGTTAATGTCTATGTCCCCAAGGACAGAGTGACCAACCAACATCAGGGTTATGGGTTTGTTGAATTCCGGAGTGAAGAAGATGCTGACTACGTACGTACTATATCATTTGGAGTTCTGCTTCTCGAAACCCGAGGAACTTCTTTTTGCTAATTTTTGGCCATTTGCTATCCGTTTTCTTCTGTTGCAGGCTATCAAGGTTCTTAACATGATCAAGCTTTATGGGAAACCGATCCGTGTGAATAAGGTATTTGCTTGAGAAGCTTGTACTGTCACTTTCGGTTCAATTTTTTTTGTGGTGTTTAAGCATGAGAATGTTAGTATAGGAATCCTTATACCAACTCTCTTGTTTGTTTCTTGAGTTTGGTTTCCTTTCAAGTTGTATTTTATTCCATTCTAATATATTTGGCATGTGTGGTCATGAAACGGAGCCATCATTAATTGATTCAGGATTGCTATGAGTTTCCTTGACCACTACTTCTGGAAGGATGTTAATTCTCTTGTTTCTAAAGACTCGAGGCTTATAGCCTTGAAATGGACACTCTTTCTCTATCTTTTTTCTTGAACTGCGCCAGAATGATATGTGTGCTAGGTACCATTTTAAGTAAAATTTAGTTATGTATCTTTTATTTTCCCAAGCCTTATTGTGTGCATTCCTGGATATCATTCTTATAGTTGAATCTCTCTTATTTTTTTATGTACTGATTAATCTTTCTTAGCTGTATTTTGATTGTACAAACTTTGTTTTACTCTGTTCAAGTCCTGCTATATTTCTGTCCTGTATCAACACTGATGTCATGTTACTTGATTAAAGAAATATTTAGTTTCCATGCTACTTGATTGATTTGCAATTTTTTTGGTTCCAGGCATCCCAAGATAAAAAGAGCTTGGATGTTGGTGCAAACCTTTTCATTGGCAATCTTGATCCTGTAAGTCACTCAATTATGCAAGTGTTAAACAGACTGATGCAGTTATGCACTAAGTTCAAGATTAACTCGAGTGTTCCTAATGTTGCTGCAGGATGTAGATGAGAAGCTCTTGTACGATACTTTCAGTGCATTTGGAGTTATTGTTACTAATCCGAAGGTTTTACTCTTTGAATATCTTTATTTATATCTAATTCCATAATGTCCAGCTAGTAGTAGTTACTAATACTTTTTACGCTCTGCTGTCTTTTTATTTCTTATTGTTGGCATTTACCATTTTGTTTTGTTTAAAAAATTTTAGTAGCAAGCGAATGACAATTAAAAATACCCACCTGTTTATAGTCTTCTGCTCTTTAAACACTTCTCCATTTCCTCATTTCTTAGCAGTATATGCCTAGATTGTATGTCCTATGACCAAATAGATTTGCTAACCCAGTGTATCCTCAGAGGGCATAGTTTTATAATTGGACCATGGTAGTCAGAATACTGCTAAACATACAGTTTTGTATCCTAATTCAAAATGATTTCTGGAGAAATCAACTCAAAATGTTGCACGAAGATTCATTTTTGACCTTCAGTTTGAATGGCGTTAATAACTTCTCTATTGGATAGAGAACATCCAATCTGAGCTGCATTATGCAATTCTTAGACAGTTGGGTTGCTCCCAAAAAGGTGGTTGGGTCAGATAAATAAACGGCAGTTTTAGGGTTTTATGGAGGGAAGTCTGCTATGGAGGCACCATAGACTGTGTTAGGATGTATATGGCGGAATTAGCCTTTAACCATTTTCCACTGTTAGCAGTGACAGTGAGCTTTTTGACTTCAAAAGACCAATACATCAACGTTTTTGATCTGTCTGTATGTTAAAATACTTCTATGGCATTTTTAATTATTCATCATGAATCTTGCAATTCACAATCTGGAAAGTAGACCTTCTGGTTCCTGATACAAATTCCAATTTGACATGGACAGATCCATGCGAATGTATAAGCACTTTATTTGATGAATTATACTGGCCGAATCCATTGACAAATTCCTTTTTGTGATTGCATCCTTAAATGTCCTGGAGTTAGCATCTTTCTCAACAACTTCTTATCTGATAACTGTCCCATTTTTTTGTGCATATGCTAAATGGCTGTGGTCTCGTATTGCAAATCATATACTGTGAAGCAAATTATACTCCTCTTGCTTTCTCAACCCACAATACTTCAAGGGATTCAATTTACTCAATTTTGTATATGATCTAATATGCAAGGCTTTTATGCTGCAGATCATGAGAGATCCCGAGACAGGAAATTCCCGTGGTTTTGGCTTCATAAGCTATGATTCATTTGAGGCATCTGATTCTGCCATTGAGGTATGTTTCAGTCTACTATTTTAATCAACTGTATGAATATAGCAAGGCCAACCTTTCATTCCTTTTTATACTTACTCAGCAGATGTGGATCATTAACTCAAACTAGCCAAAATATATAACACTCAAATGAATATACATAAAAAATATTTAGACCTTTATGCTCCAGCATTAGGCGAGTGTTAGAATCTTGTAGGTATGCTATAGATATAGTAACTGTTGATATTTGGATCACTTAGATTGATTCTATATTCATGTTATTAGCCTAAAATAGAGTACTTGAATATATGTAATTATGTTTTCTCATCTATAAATTGAGTAGTCTGTTGTGGTTCCTCTATAAATTGGGTAGCTTAGTTGTGGTCTGAACACGGAATCTATCATATGTCTTCTCAGTTTCCTTATTATCAACAGTATAAAAAAGTATTAAAATTGTTCAATCTCAATTTGGTTGTTGGGGTATCCAAAACACACCTAACAATAGAATATAAAAATTAGTGTTAGCATTTCCACACCACTGATATTGAATATTTGTCTATTTCATAGGCGATGAATGGACAATATCTTTGTAATCGTCAAATTACAGTGTCATATGCTTATAAGAAAGACACTAAGGGTGAAAGGCACGGTACACCCGCAGGTAAGGTCCTTTCATGCTACTACTTCTATCTTTCTTTGGATACATTCGTGCCTATGTTCCTTTTTGTACCATCTGACTATCTGCTAATATTTGTTCTGTGGTGCAGAAAGAGTTTTGGCTGCAAGTAATCCAACTGCACAGAAGAGCAGGCCTCATACTTTATTTGCCAGTGGACCTCCAACACTTCCCAGTGTTCCTCAGGCTAATGGGGTTGCTCCAGTGCCTCCCCGTCCCTTTGCTAATGGGGTCGCTCCTGGTTCAATTCCTGCCCTTCGTCCACCACCCCCTCAAGCTGCTGCATTCCAGCCTATGCCAGTGCCTGGACAACCAACCTGGCATCAGCAACAGCCCGGTCAAACAATGTTACCTCCTGCAATGCCTCCTCCACCTCAAGTTCAGCAGTTCAGGCCACCACCACACCCTGGTATGCAGCAGATGCCACCACCTCCACAGGCTCCTCCCAGGCCTCTTCCACCGCCATCAGTAATGGGAAGTCAGCCACCACCTGTTTGGCGTCCACCACCACCACCTCAGCATCAGGGTGGACGCCCTATGCCATACCCTCAATCTATGCCTCCACCACCGCCTCCCCAGTAACCCTGCTATGCCACCACCTTTGAATTGAAGGAATGCGAATCATATGGAGTGATGTTCTTGACCCCCAATATCTGGAATTTTGCCCATTTATTGTTAGTTAGTTGTATCGTTGCGTTATATTTCTGAAATGCTGTAGATTGTAATATGAACACCCTGACAGCCAACAATCTTAAAATTATTGGTGTCCAGAAAAGAGAGACGTTTGAGTTTTGGCATTATTGCATGATCACATAATTTCACCGTGTTTTCTTGGGCCTCAGCCTCAAGGTTGTTTCCTGTAAGATTATTTATGTGATCAGGACGAAGCAACCAAATGACTCTAACGAGATTATTGAGTTCTAGACTTTCATAGAAATGATATTGTTACTGGAAACATTAAATTAACATTCATGTGTAGAAGTTTGGTAATGTAGTAAGCGGACATGGATATTCTTGAAAGAAGAGGAACTTGTCACTGTTTTCAATGGACAGTTGTTTTTCTAATTTTTTTTTAAAAAATGTATTGTCTTGACATTATTATTTTTTATTCAAGCCGTTGCAATCCTTCTTCTAAACAGCTTACTGTAATTAGTACAGAAATAAGGGTTGAAAAATTTGATGAAAAATGAGTCTTAATTAAAAGCTTTTTCAGGAAGTATATTTCTTTAGATAAATTACATTAAATTAGTGTAAAAATTGGGTTGTTTTGTTTCTTTAGAACAAGTATATTTTTTTTCTCAACAGTGTCTAAATATAACAGTTTTCTCAACAGTCATTCTTGTGCAAATTGTTTAACGTTTGACCCTTTTATTTATATAATATGTTCGTCCCCAATCCCCTTCTTTCTTCATCAGAACCACACGCTTTCAAAACTCGTTAGTGTTTTTAAATAACTCGGGTAAGTGTTTTTGAATAACTCGGGTAAGTGTTTTTGAATAACTCGCAAGTGTTTTTGAATAATTTTCTTAGTTTCTAGCCAAAAGCGTCAGGTCTCTGGACCTGTCTCCAGTGAAGGCTACTGAGAACAGTGAGTTCTTTTATAAAGATGTTATCTTTTTCATCCAAGAATTGACGGGACATTATTTTGTTTTATTTCTGTTTTTTAATAGTTTTGATAATTTATACCCTTTTTGTTTCCATCTAATCTAACAATCCCTTAAGCTTTTACAAAGGTAAAATAAAAAATATGTGCTAATACAAATTCTTAATTTTGGCAAAGTGTTCAGCGTTTGACCCTTTCATATATTCCCTTCTCTCATGCAACAATTAGTTGAAGGAATAAACAATCTTTGTTGGAATCAAATTCCAATGCCTTTTTGTTCTGCCATTGGCATATTTACTTTTCTTAATTATTCTTTTACTCTTTTTCATTTAGTAAAAACAGTTAAAAGATTGTGGGACTTTGCATTTCCTTATTAAATGAAAAAGAAAAGAATCATAAATGGGAATAATAATTTTGATTGATGCAACATGCATTGATGATATCATGAATTTGTTTGACTCAGATTTATTATAGTGCTAATAAACTTTCTTACACTTCTATTTTGATTTATTATGAAATTTCTGTTAACTTATTTACATTTTTTTTTCTGTAGCTAGTTTAATCAATCAAGTTTTTTTTTTCTTAAATTTTATGTTTAAAAATGTGAACACATTTTTCTTATCTCAATATTTGAATGAAACTACTTTGTACTCGTGTTTTTATTTTGTAGATGGTAATCGTGTTTTTATTTTGTAGATGGTAAGCACCAATCTTACAAATACAAAAATATATTGCCAATAATAGACAACTAAGGGTAGATTGAATAGAAAAAGCATTTTAAAATAGATTTATTAAAACTATGTTACTAAACTATGTTTATGTTTTTATACTTACCAGTTGCAGAAAGAGAAGATAGTGTTAAGTATATATATCTAATTTTTTTTAATTTAAATTTGAATAAGATAGTGTTTAGATTGTTTTTGTTATGTTTAAAAATTTTAAATATTGTTTAGATCTTATTGTTGAGAGTGGGGAAGTTATCAGTTTAATTTTAAAATTAAGATCTTGTTAGAATTTAAATTTTTGTTACATTTTTACTCCACACACAAAACTCAATAAAATATTGTTCAAACTCTCACATCATCTCCTATTCTTCTAAATTTATTTTCTAAAAAGAACCAAACTTTCTATAAAGTATAGTACTTTGTGTTATAGTACTTTGTGTTTTACTAAAATGTTATTATTCTCGTTTTCAAAATTTAGATTATATTAGGAATAATAGTTTATTGAATATTAACCAATAGCACATTTAAAAAAATAAAATACAAAATACCATTTCTACATCTCATAAAAAGAAACTTTATACTTTTAATTTCTCAAACTGATGCCCTAAAGCACTGGTCAAAAATTGTCTTATTATATAGCAATTTTTTTTAATACAGTTTTTCAAAGGCACACTTCTAAAAGTATCTCAAACATGAAGATATGTTATAAAACAAGTATCACATACCTTAAAATAACTACAGTATTATTTAATCATCTTGATTTTTAATGTAAAAGTTTTAGGAAAGGAGTATTTGTACCATATAACTATATTGAAAAGATATACCACCATTGAGATGTTACAAAATAAAGAAGAAAGATGGAAAAGATACCAAAATCAAAAGCACTACATTCGATTCAATGATTGAGCCTAGAAAGAAGGACTTATCTAAGTGACGACCATGAAAAAACTCAGATACAAAGTACAAAGTGCAATTGAGAGATATGAATGTAATTTAATCTTAGTAGAAGAGAATAAAATTCAAGAACAGGAGACAAATGGGGATGTGGTTCTACTTTGACATTCTAAATTGGATAACAAAATGCAGAAAGTGTTGATGGTAAGTCTTCATGCACAAGTTCTGCAATATTCAAAAGCAACCAGAAGAAGCATAATGCAGAAATTATTCTTCAAAAACAGTATTCTTGACAATTTTCATAACTTACTAGAGAATATGGTCTTAGAAATCCAAATTGCATCAAATACCAAGACTTCAAGGTCAAATGGAAAACGATAATTTTGAAAAGACAAAATGGAAAAGATATAGCCCGAAGAGAAGAAACAAACTAAAACTCAGAATAAAATAAGACTGGATATGTTTTTTATCAGCTAAAAGAATAATATGAACTCTTTTACAAAAAGCAAAAAAGTTCAGATTCGTTAATAGACTTCACCTAACTTTATCACCAATCAACCACTACAAGTAATATCCACCATCTAATACAAGTAATCTTATACACCATCTAGGGGATATACATAAAACTTTTCTTTCAATTAGGAGGTGATTTTAGAGATTTGTGCTTCGAAAGAGAAAAATATGCTTCTAAACTCGAGTCTCCCATTGCTAAACACTCTAGTTTGTATGTGTAGCAGTTGTAATATCTCAAAGGGTGCCTATAACAAGTGTTTGTAATCCACTGATGGAGTGATTAGAGAGATTATTCAATGGTAGGTGGACTAGTGCTTCAGCACAATTTTGTACACAACCGAGCAAGTTGGGATAAGAAGTAATACCCCTTGGAAATGAGTTGACACGAAATGATACTTTGGAAATCACAAGAATTAGGAACAGTAAAAGCATGCAAACCAAAGAATATCTATGAATGAAATCCATAAAAATTGCATTACCTGAACATTGAGTATAAATAAACGGCAATTAGGCCATACTATAGAATGGAAAATTGTCTGGTATGAGTAATTATTATCAGATAAAAATCTGGATCAAGATTGTGTGAAAAGCAGAGAAAGAGAAAGCAGAGATCAGTGATGAAGAGCTTGAAGGATGTCCCTGATGAAGTTGACGAAGGAACAGAGACCACCCAAGAAGTTATGATCAATGACACCATTCCCAGAAACAACATGAGCAAAGTCAACGAGTTTGACCAGAGGCTTGGCATTGCCCTTCTCCTTCTCATACACCACCAGAACCGAACAGGAATAGAAATGATACAGAGTCTGAACCTCAAACCACGCCTTCAGCTCCAGCAGCCGCTCCAAGACGGCACCGAAAACCTCCGCCGCAAAGTCGCAATCGGGGTCCGAAAGGGAATCGTCGGAGTTGGAGGAGGAGACGAATTTGCGGAGGACGAGGGTAACGCCATCGGCGGAGAGGGTCTGAAGGAAGGTTCTAGAAGGTTCCCAGGAGGAGAGGGAGTCCTTGATGCCGGTGAGGCGGAAGCCAAGAGGGATGCTTGAACTGTTTCGGTCTTTCTTGATGCATTTGGCGATGTAGTCATCGGAGTGTTCGAGGTGCCAGGTTCGGGAGCCGATCTTGACGTCCATGACGGAGGGTTTGGCGAAGGGGGCGACGAGGTCCTGGAGGAGGAGGTGGGTGTGGGGGCCGGAGCCATCGGAGGCAGGGACGACGGCGGTGCCGTGAAATGCCGGGAAGAAGTGGCGAATGGAGGGGGGCACGGCGAGGGAGGTGTAGAAGGAGAGCTCGGCGGAACCCCTGTCGTTGTCTTGCAGCGGCTTGTAGAACTTTCCAGAATCGTCCACCAGCGGACCCAGAACGCCGTTTTTTGCCATGTGGCCCGCCACCTGGTGCTCCGGCACCTTCAGCATTTTCACGATTCTGAAATGGAGAACACGAACCCACAACACAACACAACAAACCCAATTATATTGTTTATGATTTTCTAATAAATTCTTTAGCTTTTCTTCATCTGTTCATATGATCACATCTTCTGTACTGACGACAAAAAGTTTTGATTTTTCTGTTTTGTAAAGGACAACCTGTCACGTGACCCAAAGGACAGCAATGTCACTGTTCCAACTCAGTTTCATTAACTGCAAAAACAAAGCTTCATGTCATGTCACATGGCTGATGGCACGGCTTTGCCTCATAGTACAATTTGGTATCTTTGTCTTGAACATAACATATCACAGATTATACTTTTCTCATAATTCAATATAAACAAAATATTTTATACAAAAATCATAATCTATCTTCATCTATTAAACCTACGATTACAAACTTTACGTATATAAATATTTATAAATCCTTTTATACTTATACTTATAATGTTAGTTAATATTTTATTAATGTATTTTTATATTATAGAAAGTCTGAAAAGTACAAAGAACCTTGTTTTGAACAAGGTAACACAATATGGCATTACAGTATTTACAAAACCATAGTTCTTTTCTCCAGAGGAATCAAACATGGAGTTGGGGTATCCTTAGGGTAGTAACACAACAGATCCTGTGGTCTTCCGATTTTGCAGGTTTTGATGTGCTCTTGCTGCCTCAGACAAGGGATAAGTGTTAGTAATCCGCACCTTTAAGACACCAGAAGCAACCTTGGCAAACAAGTCTCCTGCAGCCTCCAAGAGCTCATCCCGAGTCACATTGTAATGCTTTAAGGTGGGTCTTGTCAGGAACAAGGACTTTGTAGCCAGGGAAGATAATGGAACTGGATCAGGTGTACCTGATGATTGTCCAAAACTTATCATGTAACCTCGAAGCTTCAAGCAAGCCAAAGATCCCTGTACAAATCACACAGTACGCATAATTAAGGGCTTTGCTGACAATATGCCTAAATTTGTGAAATGCTAATTGGATGTAGCACTATGAATTCATTCCGGATAAGAAAAGTATTTAGTTATGAGTTCTTTAACAGGGTTAGGAATTCACTTATAGATTTAAAACAACAATAAGTGTACCGTTAATCATCTAGGACCTGTTGGTGTTTGTTGATGTTTTAGTTTTCTATGTACTGATCAACATAGGATCAACAGAATCATAAATCTGCGTGCATTCTTTTGGACACTTGATTATGGTAATAGAAAGAAAACTTCAAGAATCAGAATATAAGTAAAAAACTACTTACGGATACCACCATGCAAGACACAACAATGTTATTACTATTTTCACTCGTGTACCCAACCATTGGATTTTGTAATTCCATTTAGGCATAATATAGAATATGACAGGTATACCTCAAATGTATCTTTTCCCACAGAATCATAGACTACTTCAACTCCATTGCCTGATGTGATTTCGTTGACACGAGCAACAAAATCTTGTTCTGTGTAGATTATTACATGATGGCATCCATCCTCCTTGGCCTGAGCTGCCTTCAGTTTATTAGATACAGTTCCAATAACGGTTGCACCAAGAGCATTTGCCCATTGGCACAACAAGGATCCTACTCCACCAGCTGCTGCGTGTACAAGAATTGTGTGACCAGGTTCAACCTGCAAAGTGATAAATATCTTAGTCTATGCATGTCATCATATTGAGGCAAGATTATGGAAATGGATTGGCCTTAGGATAAAACATGAACTCTTGATTAACATTATAGTCAGCTATGATAACAACATACATATGAAATAATAGGACTAAATAACTAAAGTCTATAACTGAAGTGAGCATATGGTGAATCAATCTCCCATAGTACACGTGAGGATATTTCTTTTTCTAAGAAAATACACTAATGAATGTTGGTAAAAACAATAAGAGATCCTTCAACAAGCATAGAAATAACACACCTTGAAACATTGTTGAAGCAAATAACGAGTTGTCAAGCCCTTGGACATGATGGATGCCCCAATGATGGGGTCAATTGAGGGAGGGAGTGGAACTAGCTTACTTGCAGGAAGAATGTGCTCTTCAGCGTATGAGCCCAGAGGTTGACACGCATAAGCTACTGTTTCTCCAACTTGTATATCAGTGACTCCAACACCCACAGCAATGACCACCCCAACACCCTCCACACCTACCATACCACATCATTATGAAGAGGAAAACTTCATATTCTATTTTTTCTCTAGGCTTAATTACCCTTTTTGTCATCCAGTGATTTTAGTAATTCAGGTTCTAATTGACCAATTGGGTCTCCGAGTATTGCAAATGTGTGATTAGTCTACAGGTTCTAATTCTACTAATTGGGTCATTCAAGTATCACAGTTGAAGAGATTGAAATTACATAATTGCAACATATAATAGACCAATTAGCTCAATGGAAATCTGGGAACTAAATCCACAAATTTGTGATGAATAACTTAGAGAGCCAAATGGCACAACTGATAGAACAATTACAATATTTGGAGAGCAAAAGCACAACTAGTCTTTCCTATTTTCAACCAATACAAGTATAAATGTTAATAAAAGTTTGGTAGCAGTAAAAAAGAAACCTGGTGTGTAGGGTAAAGAAGGGACTTTATAAACTCCTGTGCGAAAATAAACATCAATGAAATTAACCCCAATAGCTTTGTTCCTCACACGAACCTCGCCTTCTTTTGGGTCTCCGATTTCCACATCTTCCCACTTCAGAACCTGTCATGAATTCAGTGTTGGATGACTATGGGAGTGAGAGTGAAAGAGAAATGAAGAAAGAGAGACCTGAGGGCCACCGAGTTGGTGAACTCTGATAGCTTTCAACATGATTTGGAAGCTATGGTTGGTTTAGCTCTGCTTAAAGCTAAAGAAGATTAACACAAGAATTGCAATGTATTGTATTAGTACTCTAATGCTTTGCTTTGGAAACACCGTTGAGTTCAAAGGGAAAAGACAACTACATGTTTTAGGAATCTTGGTACCCAAATGAATGACACAGATTCCACAATCATTGGCTCTGTATTCAGACAAGAATTGAATCCTAAGTTTTAATCTTTTACTGAAATTTTTATGATTTATTTTAGTTCAGCTTTGTGCTTTTTGAGGTTGTTTATACGTTAATCTTTGTCCTTTGTGTAAAAAGAATAAGCTTTAGTTTAAATGTCAGCAATATATTTTTTTATATCATTTTAGTATTTTAAACAAAAAGTTAAGTGATTATTTTAAATCATTTCTACGTGTAATATTTTCAGGTGACACTTTTCAACATGGAAAATGCCATTTTCTTTTTGTTAGAAAGTAAAAGTTTCACCCTTTTATGTGTTTATCGAATGTTCTCACATTCATTTTGTTAAAAAGCAAAAGGTCAAATTATAATTTTGATATTTCTCTCTTTTTCTTTTTAGTCTTCTAATTTTAAAATCCCCAATTTTGATTAAACCATTAGTTTCACAAATTTATTTAGATCCAATTGAACTTTAACGTAATATATGCATTTAAAATATACTTTAGAAGTAATTTAATTAATTAAAAATAAATATCGTATGAAAATTAAAAATCAGATTAGATTATGGATATTTTAAAATAAAAGAACCAAAATCTAGATAACGAATTGAAAAGCTTTGTTACTGATTTTCCCCATTGCAGTTGGATTATAAAAGGGGAGGAAACACAAGCAAATGGACAAGTTCAAAGCAAGATAACATGAGAGAAGAGTACTCTATAGCCAAAATAAAGTGATAAAAGCAATCACCATTATTTAAGTACAAACACCGACTTGTGGTGAATAACACACATTAGCATGGAATTCATAATCTATAGTTCTTTTCAAGATGAATCCCACAAGGATTTGGTGTATAACACCCCTACAAACAACACAACTTAGAGTCTCATGGTATCAACACAACAGAACCTGAAGTCTTCCTATTCTCCAAGTCTTGGTGTGCTTTTGCAGCCTCAGACAATGCGTAAGTATGATTAACACGAACTTTCAAGACACCAGAAGCAACATTAGCAAACAGCTCTCCTGAAGCCTCCAATAACTCATCCCGAGTGACAACATATTGCAATAGGGTGGGCCTTGTCAAGAACAGGGATTTTGCAGCCAGAGCTGATAATGGAACTGGATCAGGTGAACCTGATGACTGTCCAAAACTTACCATGTAGCCCCTAAGCTTCAAGCATGCCAAAGATCCCTGCACAAATCACACAGCTCAGCATATGCATGCCTTGTTAAGGACTTCTCTAGTAGCACTCTTAAATTTTGGTATAATAAAAAATAAAACCCTGAAATATAGTAAATCTAAGTGCATTTCTACACTGAAAATTTATCTCAAGTCCTTCAATAGGCTGCAATAAAGATAGTTAAGGGTGACCGCAGTTAGGCCCGCTTTCTAACAATAGTAATCCTTGGATTTCAGGCTTAACAGACTAAAATCCATATCTTATCAAATCTTGGGTTTAACCATTAGTATTAAGTATTGTAATTTTTAACCAGTCCGGATAAACACAAATATCTCCTTTCAAACTTATTGAGAAACCAAATACTAATAGAATGCAACCAGATGAATTCTAAATTGGAAAAAAGTTTAATGTAGAGAAATTCATTAGGATCTATGAATTCATACGTATATGTGGAACTGTAATCACTATAACTAGGACTTGGTGTTTGGTTCTAATTAGTTATTAACATAGGATAGTCTGAATTATAAATTATAAATCTAATCACATATCTACATACCGAATTATTATAATAGGAGGAGCATGCAAAGGATTAGAAAATAAGCAAATTCTAATGAATGCATCCATACATGACATAACATTAATAATTTGGCTTAAATAACTTTCTAGTTCTCATGTCATGCTACACACCCTTTTATCCCTGAAAAATAAGTGATTTTGTTTTTGGAATAGAATAGGCACTACCTCAAAGGTATCCTTTCCTACAGAATCATAGACCACTTCAACTCCATTGCCTGACGTAATTTCATTAACACGAGCAACAAAATCCTCTTCTTTATAGATTATAACATGATGACACCCATCCTCCTTGGCTTGAGCTGCCTTCTCTTTATTTGACACAGTTCCTATAACAGTTGCACCAAGAGCGTATGCCCACTGGCACAATAAGGATCCAACTCCACCAGCTGCTGCATGAACAAGAATTGTATGACCAGGTTCAACCTGTAAAGTGATATGTACATAAACTCCGTTAATGATCAAGCTAGGGACAAGATAAAGCATGAATTCATCAGTTAATATACTATAGTCCGCGGTGGAAAACAGCACATACAGAAGGAGTAGGCCAGAAATTGCCAAGTTCTAGTGAACAAAAAGAACTTAAAGCCGCAAGTAAGCCCAACTAAGCTCATCAAAACAGGGACTAGGCATATGAACCAACAAGAGCTAAATTAAAAAGCTAATTAATAGAGCTTCTCAATAACTAGAACTGACTAATATTCCAAGTCCTAAACCAACATTTGCTAAAATATACTAATGAATCTAGATTAGCATGCTAACAAAACCAAAAGATAAAAGTAAAATAGCTTCATACAAGGACTATAACATGATAGAAACTGACCTTAAAACAGCGCCGAATCAAAAAGTGGGTTGTCATGCCTTTGAGCATGATGGATGCTGCTACAGTTGGGTCAATCGACGAAGGGACGGGGACTACTTTATTTGCAGGAAGTATCTGCTCTTCTGCATATGAGCCCATTGGTTGACCTGCATAAGCTACAAGATCTCCAACCTGCCTACCAGTGAGTCCAGCACCCACAGCTGTCACAACCCCAACAGCTTCCATTCCTGCCACATAAAAAGGGGCAACCAATTCAATACATGATAGCCTGGGAATTTGTGTCTCACCTTTCTTAACAAACTATTATTTTTAGCAGTAAACACATAAAAAGAAAGAAAAAAAGTGAAACAGCAAAATAATGAGAAAAGGATGATCTTGACACCCACAATGCAACTTAGAGTTACACACACATATAAATCTACAAACTAAACTCACAGCACACAACAAAATAAATAAATTGTTGTTGTTTGTTGAGAATGAAGATAGGGAAGGAACCTGGAGTGAAGGGAAAAGAGGGGGCTTTGTAAACTCCTTTGCGAAAGTAGACATCAATGAAATTGACTCCGATGGCTTTGTTCCTCACGCGAACCTCCCCTTCTTTGGGCTCTCCGATTTCCACCTCCTCCCACTTCAGAACCTGCCACGATGCGATGTCACTCACCAATTCAATTAACATCACCCAGTTCAGTGAAAAAGAGAATTTTTGTATAATATTTACCTGAGGGCCTCCCAGTTCGTGAACTCTGATTGCTTTCACCATGTCTGTTGTTGTTGATGATGAAAACGAAGCCTTGATTGAGAGTGAAGAAGAAGAGAGTGCAGAACGAGTGAACAGATGAAAGAGAGGTGGATTGCTAACTCCCAATAACCTTGAAAATGACATTTGATTTCAATTGTTTGATTGGTTTTTTTCTTTTTGTCTCAACGAGGTCACAAAATGTTAACTTTTTTCAAACAAAATAATGAAGTTGTTTTTTTTAATAATACTAAGATCATTTCATGAACTGTATGTAATCATCTATGTTAATGATTGAATGTATTTTAGTGTTTAGCTCAATTTATTTCCTAAGAGTTGGGTACTCCTAATCTCAACAAATTCAAGTTAAAACTTAGATATGGTGCAACTTTTAGATGATAAAACTCACTTATTTCATGCTTTCTTTTGTGCCTTTTATTCAACGCTAATCACCATTTACGAGTTCGTTTATGTTGAAATTTGTGAATTACTGACAAAGGAATGGTATTTTGCTCTTCTGATATGGCAAGAAAATGACATGATCACAAATACTCCCGTCACAGAAAGGCTAAAACAAGATTAGTGGTTGAAGATGGGCTGGCACAGGGCCACTAACCTTTGATGTTTTCTTTGGGCAGGAGTGTTTCTTCCTCACCTCCAAGTGCTTTTGGCACCTCCAAATTTTAAAAAAATCTTAAGTCTGCCTTTCAGTAAATTATCTTATTATTCTTGATTTTGAAAAATAATAAAACAGTATATGGAGGTGAGAAATGAAAGGTGAGATGATGGTGGTGCTGCAAGGTTGTGCATGGTAGTGTGGGTGGGTGTTGTGCGACGTCGACGGTAGTAGAGGAGTGGAACTACGGCGGCACGGTGGAGTAACAGTGACGGAACGTTGTTCGAGATAAGTGGGGTGAGTTGGGATAGTTCGAAACACGTGTTCCAGAACAATATTTTTGTTTTGGGAATGAATTATGGAACCAAGTGTTCCATAATATTAAATTTGGGGTGCTAACATATTATGAAATGATCCATTCCGTAATAATTTTTATTTTGTATTGCGGAACCACCTGTTCCGGAATAGTGTAAATTTTTGAATTACGGAACAGGTTGTTCCGTAACATATTTTTGAAGATTTGAGTTTAATGATGTTGATTTTTGTTGCGGAACCACCTATTCCGCAACGTGTATACGGATCTGTATACATGTTGCGGAATAGGTAGTTTCGCAATATGTTTGGACACCTACCAATGTGTTGCGGAACCACCCGTTTCGCAACTTGCATACGGATCCGTATACAAGTTGCGGAATGGGTGGTTCCGCAACATATTGGGAGGTGTCCAAACGTATTGCGGAACCATCCATTCCGCAACTTGCATACGGATCCGTATACACGTTGCGGAATGGGTGGTTCGACAACAAAAACAGTTCGAAAATACCCCACCCCTAGATCGCAGATCCCACGAAATCTCTCCAAATACATTACAAATCTTACAATAGATGATGTCTACCTCAAATGATTGTAAAATACAGTGTTAATCGACGATTTCGGATTGAAATGTGCACCCAAATCGTAGCTCGGAACTAAGAGAGGTGGGGCACGCATGGACGAAATGGCAGAGATGGAAGAAGAAGGGTTTTCAAGAATTAGGATGCAAGGGCAAAATGGTCTGCACAATACAAAATTAAGAGTACTTTTATCCGTTTTGCAAAATTTGGAGGTGCCCCAAGAACTACTTGGAGGTGTAGGAAGAAGCACTATTTGGGCAGAGTAGAATGTGGGCCTCTCTTATGCTATTCACACACGTCCCATTTTCCTCTTTTCAGTCCCCCACACTCAAATTCCAAAAATGGAACTTTTCTTTAAAAAAGTTGAACCCATATTTCAATAAACTGCGATGTTTATGGACACTGGAGTGCATTACTTATCATATAATTAATATTATCCACTCGTATGTTAGTTAAGAATGTTAATATTCTTGAACGTGTCATTAACCAACATTCTTCTTAAGAGCATTTGCTTATTTATTCATATTTAGACTTACCATATTCAAAATATCAAAGTGATCAAATATTTATAACTCTCTTATTATTTTAAGCGAGCTCGATATTCTGCTTCAGAAGAAGATCTAGAAACTGTGTTTTGTTTCTTTGTCTTCCACGAAATGAGGGAACTTCCAATAAAGAAAAAATAGCTCGTGATGAATCGTCTTGAATCAATACAAGTACCCCAATCAGCATCACTGAAGCCAGTCAATTGAATTTGAGAGTCACGAGGAAATAGTAATCCTTGTCCTGGACATCCTTTCAGATACTTTAAGACTCTCATAGCTGCAGCAAGGTGAGAACGGGTAGGTTTGGACATGAATTGGCTTAATTGTTGAGTTGCAAATGAAATGTCTGGACGAGTTGTGGTCAAATATAACAAATGTCCAACCAATCGGCGGTATGAGAGAACATTAGTGAGCAATTCACTATTATCCTGATGTAGTCGCAGAGAGTTATCCATGGGTGTAGAGCAAGGTTTGCAACCCAACAATCCTGAATCACGAATGAGATCAAGGCAATATTTGTGTTGGCAAAGATAGACACCTGTTTCTGAACGAGCAACTTCAATACCCAAAAAATACTTGAGTATACCAAGATCTTTGATTCGAAAATTAGAATGAAGTACATGCTTAATATGAACCATTTCAGCAGTAGAATTACCAGTTAAAATGATGTCATCAACATAGACAATGAGAGTGGTGAAACCATAATTAGCAGTTTTAACAAATAAACTATGGTCAGCCTGAGCTTGCTGATACCCACAAGAAAGAAGTAGAATAAATAATTTTTCATATCATTTTCTGCTAGATTGTTTCAACCCATAGAGAGACTTGTGCAATTTGCAACATTTGGATGAACCAGAGACAGAAACACCTGGTGGAATAGTCATATAAACATCCTCTGAGAGGTCTCCTTGCAAGAGTGCATTGTTAACATCGAGTTGTTGTATAGTCCAACGATGGATGGAAACAAGAGCAAGTACCACTCTGACAGTGGCCATCTTCACGACAGGAGAGAAAGTCTCGAAGTAATCAACACCTTCTGTTTGAGCAAAACCCTTTGCTACTAAATGAGCTTTGTACCTTTCAATTGAACCATCTGGGTGCCGCTTAATCTTGTAAACCCACTTGCAACCTATAAGTTTGACATTTGGGGGAACATCGATGATGGACCAGGTATGGTTCAACTCTAATGCCTCTACCTCAACTTTCATGGCTTCTTGCCAGCAAACATGATGTTTAGCTTCCTGGTAGCTACTTGGTTCAGAATCCGTGGAGAGAGACATAAGGTAGTGAAGGTGGGGAGAAGAGAAGTGAGTATATGAGAGAACAGAACTAAGAGATTGAGAACAGAACTAAGAGGATGAGAACACCTTGAAGATGAATTGGTTGGTTCTGAAAGAAAAGAATTACAATAGTAGTTAGCAAGATGAGCAAGCGGTTGCGATTCGTGCCGTGATTGTCGTCGTGGAAGAGGTTGAGGAGTTGGGTTTAAAGGTGGGTTGGGTGATGGTGTTTCGAATGGGAGAGAAGGAGATGTGGAATGAGAGGCTGAGGGAGAGTGGATTATGTCATTAATGGGCTAGTCAACGACTGGGTGATGTTCATAGGTTGAAGGCAAAGTCGTGGATTCAACAGAAAAGGGATCTGCTGGGGAAGTGATTGGGCCATGAGGGAGAGATAAGCTCGGTGGTGATGTTGGACAATGATTTTTAAAAGGAAAAGTCATCTCATTGAATTGAACATTCCTGGAAACAAAAAACTCTTTTGTGTCAAAATAAAAAATAACATATCCTTTAACTCCATTTTGATACCCAAGGAAAATGTCATGTCTGGCTCTTGGATCAAACTTGTGGTAATGAGACACATGAGTATATGCATACCACAAGCATCCAAAAACTTTAAGCATCGTAAAATTAGGTGGTTGTTTAAATAAAAGTTCAAAGGGAGTTTTGTTGCCATGATAGGAGAAGGAACCCGATTGATAAGGTAAACAACATGTTTAATAGCATAGGACCAAAAATGTGTGGGTATATGAGATTGGAACATTAAAGCCCTTGCCACATAAAATATGCTGATGTTTACGTTGAACTCTCCCATTTTGTTGAGGAGTCTCAACGCAACTAGTTTGATGCAAAATACCCTTTGAAGCCAAAAAAGATTTCAAATAAAATTCAGGTCCATTATCAGAACGAATGCCTTTTATTTTGATTTCAAATTGTGTTTCAACAAAATTGATTAAATGTTCCACTTTTGATTGGACCTCGGCTTTGGATTTCAACAAAATTGTCCAAGTATAACGACTGAAATCATCAAGAATGGTTAAAAAATATTTATAACCATGCATAGATTGTTTAGAATAAGGACCTCAAATATCTAAATGGATCAACTCAAAAATTTTGGATGCTTTGGTCAAGCTAGGTAAATAAGATAATATTATTTGCTTAGCTAAATGACAAACATCACATATTTCATCAACATGTCTTGAAATAAAAGGATAAGTTTGACACAAAATATTCAATCTGTTTTCAAAAAGATATCCTAATCTAAAATGCCAAAGATTGGAGGTTGTGATGAGAGTGGCAGTAGTGTTGTTAATAACGACATTGTTGGATGGTAAGAGAGTGCTCATCTTACTATCTGCTAAGTAATAGAGTTCTTTCCGTAATTTAGCTAAACCAATCATCCTCAATTAGTTCACCTCCTGGATTTTGCAAAAATCAAAGGCAAATGTGAGTGAATAACAAAGAGTAGAAACTAATTTGAAAATGGAAATTAAGTTAAAATGAAAAAAAGGCACATAAAGAACATTATGAAGGACAAACATGGTGATAACTCAATAGTCCCAGAGTGATGTGTAGTGACAGTGGTCCTATTAGGAAGATGTATGACAACAAGAACGATAATTGTCCAGTTCTTCCCATATAGTCTTGAGATTAGTAAAATAATTTGTGACATTTTGGGAGCCCTGTTTAAAAGCATATATTTCGTCTTGGAGTTTCGTGATGCGAAGTAGATCACCTTGAGAAAACCATTCCCGAAGATCATTCCAAATATCAGCAGAATGATCGAAATAGATGACACTCTGAGCTATAGATTGAGAATGAGAATTCAGCAGCAATGAGATAATCAAATTGTTACAACGCTCCTATGATGGATATAAGGGATTCTTTATGTTTGGAACAAGAACGCTCCTAGTAATAAAGCCATTTTGTTTTTGGAGATGAGAGGCATTTTGAAGGATCTGGACCAAGAATGATAATTGTTCCCGGTTAGAGGAGATGTGACGCTGATAGATGAGGGACTCTCCTGGGATGAATATAATAAGGTCTATAACTATCACAAGTGAGGATTGCCTCTCACTATCGGTAAAATGGTTTTGATAAGTATCTTGGGCTCTAATATTGACTGGAAAAAATTGATAAACTTGTCCATGAATCAAAATTAGCAATTACCTAATAATTTTTAATTCTTGATAATTTGTAGGCCGAACACCCTCAAGATAGTATCAAGATTTTAAAAAAGGTAAGTTTATAATTATTAGTATGTTGCTCCATTTTATCATTAATATGTTAAAATCATTAAAATAAACTCATTATAATATATAGGTTGTAAGAGAATGTCACAGCGATGAATGTGGCATTCCTGTGGAGAAACAATTTTCTTTTCTTGAGAAATCAGAGGTACACATTTATTTTTGTGTGCACATGATATATAAAGTTGACGAGAGAGATGAAAGGAAAGATGGTATAAAAGAAGTTAATTTAGTGTCTATTAGTGTCAGCTAGTTAGTTTAAGAAATAAGGCATGTTGCCTTTCAATAAGAGGGAGTGATTTCTAGTCTTTTCGTGAAATATAACTAGGAGTTGGGATAGACTTGTATATCTTGAATATTCAGGGATTGTAAAGATTATAATCAGAAATTAGCCATAAATGATAAAAGCAACAAAATTAAAGTTATGCGAACAAAATTAGCTACTATCATTCATATGGAATTAGCTATATCATTCATGATATGGTCGAATATATGCCATTAAAAAGAGCCTACACGATCGGTAGTTTGTACATTAATCACAAATGACTAGGTCATCGCCGCCCGCCTTTGAGGTTCCACTATGAACCTCCTCCTCGTCCTCCTCTTCCTCATCAGGAATGTCCATGACCAAAATAAACTGACCCTGATATAAGTCCTTCCTATTATCAAACTTGTCGTCATTTGTAGGGACTGGTAGAAGTACTCGGCCTGCCTCACAGCCCTGTCAAACCCAAGGTCGTGTTGTTTGATCACGAAACCCTAAAGTTTATACAGGTCCTTCTTGGCTTTCGCTCGAAGTGAGCATTCCTATTCTAGTGCCAAGGTCAGCTTTGCCATCTTTTGCCCAAGGTCGGCCACGTCTTCTCTCAGAACGTCCACTCTACAAGCGACCGTTTTCTCTTTTTCTTGGGCAGCATGGCATTTCTCTTGGAGGAGGTCGTTGTCGGCTTTTAAGCTCTCCACCATTTTCTTTAATTGTAAGATCTTTTCCTTAGAGGCCTCATTCTCCAACCCCAAGGTAGTATTGGCGGTCAATGCAGAATTCAAAGAAGAGGTAGTTTCCGCCAGTTTCGCCTTCAACTTCTTCACGGTCGCCATGTCTTCCTTCAGAAATTCCTCCCCCATAACCCGGCCTAACAAGAGAGCACGGACATTCACCTCCAAAAGCACATTTCTCAGTTCTGCATGAGAGGAGGAAGCAAACTGCTTTATTTCATATTCATTTAGTTCCAGCACCAGACGGTCGACTACCATGGATTTATTGTTTAAGAAATTGAAGGTTGAGGCCATTTCTTGCTCAATGGCTGACTCCTTCAGGCGTTTGGGTGACCATTTAGAGGACGATCAGTCGGAAGTACGCTTGGACTTCTTTTTCTTATCACGAGGCTCAGACGGAGCAGAAGGGGGTACGACAAGAGGCCGAATAGGGGAGCGAACGATAACAGTTATAGGCTCAACCCTTACGAATGTCACCCCTTCTTGAGGAGCTTTTCCCTTGTCAGACGGTTTGGAAGAGGAACCCTTTTGGCCATCGCCACCTTACAACCTAGATGCCAACACATTCTTGAAAACCTAACACAAGGTTGTTCGGGTCTTCACACCAGAAGGTGTTCAGGATATCCCGGGCAAGAATATCCCGTAGAAGTCTATCGAGAACCGATAGTGCCAAGATATCCTCTGCAGACAATTTTGATCAGGGCCAAGACGCAAACCAAGCAGGAGACCTATCCAATATATGGGGAACTTCGGCTCATCCCCGCAAATATATACTCTTGACCCTCATCCCCAAAGGATATTTTAATAAAGGTATCTTTAAAAAAAATTTAGGAGGGAGATTAAGGCTTAAACAAACAATTCCTAGGTTAGTTGACTAGAGATAACCATTACACCTCTCTTCTCGACCAGGTCAGATAATGATGCAGAAAGAGGGAAACAGTGGGAGTGATGGCCAAGGCTGTACACAAAATCTGAAAAGTACGTCCAGCCGTTCGGATGAAGTTGGGTAAGAGTGACATTCAAAGTGCACAACACGTCCATGCAGAAAGTGTCAAAAGGTATGAAAATACAAAAGTTCTTTATAATGCAGGCATACATAAAGAAGAAATTCACTGGCGACGTCTCCCAGCCATGGAATACTAGGTTGGACGGCGTACACCAATGGAAGGAAAACACGTCGTCAAGAATGGAAGGAACTATAAGGTTTTGAAAGCCTAATAAAACCCCAAGGGAGGCGGTTGTTCGGTCAGGAGGGTTGACAATTGGGAGACATTTGGGTATGTGTGTTAAGCTCTGTTAAATTGACAAGCGTGAGGAATTTATTTGAGAAGATACAAAATTTGTCTACAGGTTTTGATGAGTGGTCTCCTTAAATTTTATGAAATACTGACTGACTCTTGATGATCTCAATTACCTTTATCACTTGTTAAACATCTAAACTGTGTTTTCATGTTCAAGAATGGAGATGGAGTTAGTGGATCACAGTTAAAACAAGTTTTGACACACGAGCTTAACCAGATAATCAAGGTTACTGCACAACTCTTTCATTGTTCAGTTTGATAATTTGCTTTATAAAGTTTTGGAAAAAATAATAAGAAAAAAGCTACTTTAAACTATTCTAATTTCAAGCCTATCAACATCTTGGTGAGGATGATGTTCCCAAGTTCACTATGATAGTGATGGCGGCACAGAAAAATGATTCTTCAGGGAGGGTTGCGGTTGAGATGGACCCATCAATGACGCATCCCAAGAATTATGATGTTTACCTGTATGGATATACGAGATTGACGGTATGTTTACATATCAGACGATGAGACAAGCTTTATGTTCTGCTGCAGAGGGAAACACCCCATCCAGAGCGTCCAATATTGCATAAGAATATCAAGAATTGCATGTTCTTCTACTGAGGTCCCTTCTCCAAGTTTTCTTCCACTTTTGTTCATGGCTCTTCTGGAGTATGGCCATCAACGAGTATGGCCAACAAGTAACCAAACTGACAAATTCCCAGGTCTCCTAGTAACCAAATTGACAGTTAGTGGATCACAGTTAAAACAAGTTTTGACACACGAGCTTAACCAGATAATTAAGGTTACTGCACAACTCTTTCATTGTTCAGTTTGATAATTTGCTTTATAAAGTTTTGGAAAAAATAATAAGAAAAAAGCTATTTTAAACTATTCTAATTTCAAGGCTATCAACGTCTTGGTGAGGATGATATTCCCAAGTTCACTATGATAGTGATGGTGGCACAGAAAAATGATTCTTCAAGGAGGGTTGCGGTTGAGATGGACCCATCAATTACGCATCCCAGGAATTATGATGTTTACCTGTATGGATATACGGGATTGAAGGTATGTTTACATATCAGACGATGAGACAAGCTTTATGTTCTGCTGCAGAGGGAAACACCCCATCCAGAGCATCCAATATTGCATAAGAATATCAAGAATTCATGTTATTCTGTTGAGGTCCCTTCTCCAAGTTTTCTCCCACTTTTGTTCATGGCTCTTCTGAAGTATGGCCATCAACAAGTATGGCTAACAAGTAACCAAACTGACAAATGCCTAGGTCTCCAAATAACCAAATTGACAAATGCCTAGGTCTCCAAGTAACCAAATTGACAGTTAGTGGATCATAGTTAAAACAAGTTTTGACACACGAGCTTAACAAGATAATCAAGGTTACTGCACAACTCTTTCACTGTTCAGTTTGATAATATGCTTTATAAAGTTTTGGAAAAAATAATAAGAAAGAAGCTACTTTAAACTATTCTAATTTCAAGGCTATCAACGTCTTGGTGAGGATGATGTTCCCAAGTTCACTATGATAGTGATGGTGGCACAGAAAAATGATTCTTCAGGGAGGGTTGCGGTTGAGATGGACCCATCAATTACGCATCCCAGGAATTATGATGTTTACCTGTATGGATATACGGGATTGAAGGTATGTTTACATATCAGATGATGAGACAAGCTTTATGTTCTGTTGCAGAGGGAAACACCCTATCCAGAGCGTCCAATATTGCATAAGAATATCAAGAATTGCATGTTCTTCTGTTGAGGTCCCTTCTCCAAGTTTTCTCCCACTTTTGTTCATGGCTCTTCTGGAGTATGACCATCAATGAGTATGGCCAACAAGTAACCAAACTGACAAATGTCCAAGTCTTCAAGTAACCAAATTGATAGATGTCCAGACCGACAACACCACTTATCAAGCTCCTTATACTTCAACAACTACTCAAGCTTGAGAGGCTTGTGTACTATACAACCATCAAGGAGTATGGCCGACAAGTAACCAAATTGATAAGTGCCTAGATCCTCAAGAACCTAGACCGACAAGTGTACAAACAGACAGGTACCCAGACAACACCAACGAACCAACATCCCCACTCCTCTTGCATTGGGAACGAGGATCTCACATCTGACAAAGAAACAATCATCCCCTTGACACAGTGCAGAACAATCATCATATCTCTGATAGAAGAGGTTATATGTCTTCCTCATGGTATGGGACAAAAGGGGGAGTGACCATGCATAAGAGTATAAGTAAGGAACAATGAGCAGAGCAAAGGGACTTTTTTGGAAAATCTAACCTTAACTGATATTATGTACTTCTGATAATCAAGAACACCAGTGAGAGATAGAAGAGTATTTTTTACAAGAATATTCCCTTCACCCCGGCAACCGAAGAATAAGGATTGGTAGAGAGAACAACACAATTGACACCTCGAAGTTTTGTTCTCAGCCAAAAGGCTCCGCAATAATATTTATTGTTCTTGGCCCTCAGGCTCTATAAGAACAATTGGTGCCCACTGTGAGGCCGAGAGGTACGTAGACTAAACTTCAATCTGTGACGCATGAGACAGAGGTAGTCTAGTGCACGAGGGGAAGCCGTAGGCATCCCTTCGTAGACCGAATTATGGAGGTCGAGCTCCCTTTCCTTTGGAAGGGATTGACCATCGAGCCCTACGATTGTACGACCAACCCGAACGAGCATGTTAGTATCTTCTCCACTCAAATGAGTCTCTATACCGATCACGATGCGATTTTTTGCCGCGTCTTCCCCACGTCCTTGAAAGGGGCAGCTTTGAGCTGGTTCTTCAGTCTGACACTCTCCCAACCGAGGGCTGAAATGATCTAACAAGTCCTCATCCAAAACGTCAATATGTTTGTGTGGACAGCAGGAGATATTCTGGGAGTTGACCCTGAGGTCATGTCTCATGACTCTCAGTGTACAAAGATGCAAAACTTGTAACCCAAAAGAAAAGAAAACAAGGGGAGGAAAAGAGAGAAGCAGCGAAGAAGGAAGTAGCCAAGTTGATGGCTACAAACTTCATCAAATGGCGAAGTCTAGGATTTCTGAGGGCTCGCCTAACATGTCCGAGGAGGCATCCGGTAGTGGCCAAGACGAGTCCTTTGATCGGCCCAACATGGTCGGCATGCTTCCGTCCGAGCTTGCCGAGAACAACTTACCTCGTTGTCGTGGATATGAATGGGTGAGTTCTTTGATGACCAAACGGTTTTCTAGATATAGGTGGTCATCCATGGTGAATAAGTATGTTGTCGTTGTGCCCATGTTTACCTTAGGGAAGACGAGTACATACCTATTTGCTGAGCGTTGCACCCTGATAGATAACGTGTGTCATGGCCGAGAGGGTCACGACCATAACTTCATCTATATCTATCCTTGCATGTTTACAGACTCAAACATTTGTCTTCCTTTCAATGAATTTACTATGGGCGTTTTGTGCACCTTGAATGTGGCGCCCACACAGTTACATCCTAATTCTTGGGCGTCACTTCAAGCATTTCAGCTACTTGCCAAGATGTTCTGTCTTCGTCCTTCTCCCCATGTTTTCCTATCTTATTATAGTGCTCGCCCAACCAGTCCTATCAAATGGGTATCTTTAGTCAGTCAGTCGCACAATATTCCTTTTATCCCCTTCTCCTCGTTTATAAATATTTCAAAAACTCTTTTTTTAAAATAATCGTAACTTCTGTCGATAGGCATCATTTTTTTAATGGGAAAAATCCTAAGTTTTCTTTATACTGGACCCGGGATCCCGTTCACTATCTGTCTTGGCCGAGGTCTCCAACGACCGAGGATGACAAGAAGAGAAGAGGAAGCATAAAGACAAGAAGGAGAAGTCGAAGGAAGACAAAAAAAGCAAAGAGAAGAAGGTTTCCTCTTCCCAGCCTTCTACAAAAAGGTCTCGGCAGAGTGTCCCTAAGATAAGTAAAGATGTCGTGGAGACCGACAAGGGCTTGATTGATTCTCTATTCGCTACCAACCTCAGTTTTGCAAAGGACACAAGTGTGTCCCTTTCTACTGCTGAGAAGAAAGCCTTAAGTGGGAGTTCCACAGTGGACTTGGTGAACATCTGCTTCGAGATGCATAGCTGGACCTTGGCTATGACCAAGGTTATTCGTGCCCACATGTTAAAAGGTGGTGTGGCCGAATTAGCTAAGATCAAAGAGGAGTTGTCGGTCTCCACCCATTCCCTGAAGGAGGCTTGTGACGCCAATGTCGCCTTGGGCGAAACATTGAGGACTGCTGAGCTGAATTTGAAAAAAGCTGAGCAAGAAAGGGATGCCCTGAGAGCTTACTCTGAAGGAATAAAGAAGACAAATGAAAAGCTTTCAGCGGATGTCCGTGAACTCGAGCAGTCCCTCTCTGAAGCTACATTGCACGATCTCTCATCTCACTAATGATGTCTAGGTTGACCGCCAAGCTCTCGCTATTGAGATTCATGTCTTCCATCTCCCTTCGTATGGTAGGCTCTCCTACTTCTACCAGTATCATGGCGTCCATCCCGTATGCCATACTATAGAGTGTTTCCTTCATGCTAGTTTGCAGTGTGCATCGGTACGCCCATAGTACTTCTAGTAACTCCTCCGGCCATCTACCTTTGGCAATCCACAACCTTTTTTTCAATTCATTTAGAATAACTGTGTTGGCAGCCTCTACCTGCCCATTGGTTTGGGGATGTTCCACCGAACTAGTGACATGACGAATCCCAAGTCCTTCATAAAAGGTGATCAACGTTCGATCTATGAATTGTTGTCGTTGTCACTCATAATTGTGAGGTATGCCAAACCTATAGATAATGCTCTTTCAGACGAAGTTTTGCATTTTTCGAGCAGTGATGGCCGCTAAGGGCTCGACCTCAATCCATTTCGTGAAATAATCCACTCCTACCAAAAGAAATCAACATTGACCTTTTCCCGGAGGAAAGGGTCCTATAATGTCCATCCCCCACATGGTGAAGGCCATGGGGGGTAATGTTGTGCAACATTTTTGGCTTACTATGCATCACACTACCAAATTCTTGGAATCTTTCACTTTTTAATATATTCAGCGTAGTCTGTTTGCATGGTCGGCCAATAGTATCCGGCCCTAAGCACCCTAGTCATCATGCTTCTCGCTCTAGAAATAAGACCGCATACTCATTCGTGGAGCGCCTCCATGATGTATCGGCTTGCGTGTTAGTAATGCACTTTAATAATGATCTCGAGTATCCCCTCCTATACAGATATGTGCCTACCATCGTAAACCGGGCACTCTTCGCCTTGATCATCTGCTCATCACCTTCCTTACAGCTACCTGTGAGGAGATAACTGTGTATGGACTTATACCATGGTTCCTCTGAAGTGACAGGACAACAATCTGCTTCCGTCATACTAATGCTTGGTACCTCAACGAGTTTCCTAACAATAGATCGATGATGACTCATTTTTTTGGTGCTGGCCAATTTGGACAATAGGTCAACCCAAACATTGCGCTCCCTTTTAATGTGTTCTATTTCCGTAGATGAGAAACCGCTCAACAATGTCTACACCTTGTGGTAGTACTTAAGCAATATTGGGTCTTTGACTTGAAATTCTCCTGTGATATGACCCACTGTTAATTGCGAATCGCTCCTGCATACAATGTCCGAGGCTCTCATATCACGAGCAAGTTCCAATCCGGCTATCAAAGCTTCGTACTCCACCTGATTATTGGAGGTTTTAAAACCGAATCTTAAGGAATGCTCAACAAAGAGGTCTCCTGGTCCCTCGAGTGCCACACCTGCTCCGACACCTTTGGCGTTCGAGGACCCATCCACATACAATACCCAACTGGGGTGATTCGCCATGGATTCATTTCCCATCTCAACTATAAAGTCAGCTGAAGCTTGTGCCTTAATCGATCCTCTAGGTTCATACTTGATACCATATTTAGACAGCTCTACAGACCATCCTATCATATGCCCAGCCAAATCTAGTTTAGAAAGAATTTTGGCTATTGGGTAATCGATTTTAACGACAATCTCATAATTCTGGAAATATGCTCGCAACTTTCTTATTGTCATTACCAGGGCCAGCACCACATTTTCGATTGTCTGATACCTCGTCTCTGTATCTTGTAGCGTCTTGCTAACAAAATATATCGACCTCTGTTTGCCCTGTACTTCCTGAATCAACACCGAGCTCACGGTTTCCTTAGAGACCAATAAGTATATTAAAATGGGTTGTTTGAGGACAGGCTTCTGTATAACAGGTGGGCTACTTAAGAATTCCTTTAGTTGAACAAAAGCTGATGCCTTCCTTAATAGGCCGAGTATTGGCCTGACCTTCTCGGCCATTCGCGGCATAAATCGTAACAATGCTACCACTCTTCCCATCAGGCGCTGCACCTCCTTCACATTCCAGGGACTTTGCATTTCCATTATAGCTTGACATTTGTCGAGGTTCGCCTCGATCCCCCTATGGGTCAACATGAATCCTAGGAATTTTCCACCTTCCACCCCCGAACACACATTTCTCCGAGTTCAACCGCATTCCGACCGCCCTTAAGGCCTCAAATACTTGCGCTAAATCTTGGAGATGTTGGTTGCATGAGGTAGACTTAACCACTATATCATCCACATATACTTCGACACTTCCTCCTATTAGCCCCCTTAATACCTTGTCCATGAGTCTTAGATACGTAGCGCCCGCATTTTTTAACCCGAAAGGCATGACCTCATACATATAATTGGCCTCATCTGTCATGAAAGCGGTCTTGGCTCTGTCATGCGAATGCATGCTGATCTAATTATAGCCTGAGAAGACATCTAAGAAGCTCATGAACTTGTACCCTGCAGCTCCATCCACCAGGCGGTCGATGCTTAGCAAAGGGTAAGCATCTTTGGGGCATGCCTTGTTTAAATCGGTATAATCCGTGCACATCCTCAACTTTCCGTTCGATTTCTTCGCCAAGATCATGTTGGCCAACCATGTAGTGTAATGTGCCTCCTTAATAAATCCTACGCGCAACAATTTTTCTGTTTCTTGCTTGGCTGCTATCATCTTCTCTTCGCCCAACTTTCTCTTCTTTTAAGCCACCGGCTTCGCATCCTTAAAGGTCAACAACTTGTGCACAATAATGCCTGGATCTACACCCGACATGTCTGCGGTGGTCCGTGCGAACGTGGTAACATTCTGTTGCAGCATTTGGGTAATATGTTGGGCATCTTCCTCTGCCAAGGAGGTTCCTACTCGTATAGTCTTCGCCTCCCCAACAAGTAGTATCAATCGGGTTTCCTCTCATGGTTCAACCTAAACCTCCTCTAAGCGTGGATCCAAATTGGTAATTGCCACAACATGGCTTCGCTTTGTCCTCCTTTCTGCTCGTTCTTCTAAAGCTTGATAGGAAGGCTCTACCCTCAAGCTCGCCACATAACACTCTCTGGCCGTCCTCTGGCTACATGGATGGTAACAATGTCCCCTGTCGAAGACGGAAACTTCATGGCCAAATGAGGCGTGGATACTATTGCCCCAAGCACATTCAGGGATGGTCTGCCAAGGAGGACATTGTATGAAGTGGTGGCATCTACTATCAGATAACTTATCTTGATGGTTTTAGAAAGCTGTCTTTCTCCCCCAAACTTAGTATACAAGTCCACGTATCCCCTGATGTCCACTCGCTCCCAGAGAAACCAACGATCTGGTCTTCAAAGGGTTATATGTCGCTCTCCAAGATCTACAATTTCTTAAAAGTTTTCCAATACAAAATATCTACTGAGCTTCCTTGATTAACCAATGTCTTCATGACTGCAAAGTTTTCAATTTCCATTGTGATTACTATTGGATTGTCTTGTAACGGGTCCAAACCCTTAAAGTCCGCATCAGTAAATGTGATGGGTGGCATATTCTGACGAATGGGTCTTGATATGGTGTTGACGGCTTGAACTATCCTCAAGTGTCTTTTTCGTGCTGTCACCGACGATCCTCCGCCCACGAATCCTCCTGCTATAGCATTTATTACTCCTCTCACATTCGGGTCATGGCTTACTTTTGGTGGCGTCTGACATCGGGGGGTGTTCTCGCCCTCTCTCCCGTTTTCTGCTTTGGATCTTCACGCCCTTCCCTTCTTCTTTTGAGGGTTCGTTGCCTTATTCTCGCCCCCTCTTGCGATCCTTTAACGAATTGTCTCAAGTGACCAACCTGGATCAACTCCTCAATCTTGTCTTTCAATGCAAGGCACTCCTCCGTGCTATGTTCGTAATTCTGGTAGAAGCGATAGTGTTTGGAGGTGTCGAAATTTCGAGGGGTTGCTACCCTCTTGGGAGTAGGTAAGAAGTCCGCACTGAGGGCTTCCTCCAGTATCCGACCCCTATTAGCATTGAGTGGGGTGTAGTTCGAGAACCTTGGTGTTCTAACCTCTTTCTGCCTTGGAGGCAAGGGCGGGAAAGGAGGTCTTTCCCTGGCCTGTACCTTCTCGCCATGGGGTTCCTCCTTAATTTGTCCGCCAAAATCTCTCAACTCTTCCAGACGCATAAACTTAGCTGCCCTAACCCTCATCTCATTCATATTGAGGGCTGGCATTTTGCATAAGCTGTCTGCGAAAGGTCCCGATCGAAGAGTTGTGACCATGTGATGAAGGGTCACCTCAGAGTTGAGGTTTCGAATTTGTAGTGCTACTTGATTGAATTTGTCCATGAATGCCTGGAGGGACTCATTTCGTCCTTGCCTGATGTTAACGAGGGTGATAGAAGTCAGATGATGGGGTCTGCTAGTGGCGAATTGTGTGGTAAACATATTGACTAAGGTCTTGAAGGAGTCAACTGAGTAAGGAGGGAGCTTGGTAAACCAACTCAGCGCCATGCCCTTCAAGCTGTTGGGAAATACTCGGCACATGATTGCCTCACTAGTAGTGAACAATCCTATGTCGGTGATGTATACATCAATGTGCTCATCTAGGTTAGTAGTGCCATCATATCAGTTTATGATTATCCCTCTCACCTGTCTGATAGGATACCTCATCTTCCTTTTCCGGGTTGGTTGTGTTCACCTTCAACCGTCCAGATATCGTTATCACCTTAGTCTTGTCTGCCTTTTCTGCCAATAACTTCTTCCTCATCTCTTCGTTCTCCTACTTAAGCGCTCGCAGGTCCTGTTCATTATGCTGCTTTAGCAAGCGAAGCTCATCCTCATTCTTCTGCGTCATTGCACGGATTTCTTCTTCCCCTTTTTGCTTTATGTCGGCCATTTCTTGCTGCAAGGATAACAATAGGGTCATCAGGTCCACTCCGACCATCGCTCCTCCTGATTCTGCTCGTTAACCTGACTGCAGGTCGGTACCATTCAAACCTTCTGTGACACTCTTCGGGCCTCACGGTGGGTGTCAATTATTCTTACACAGGGTTAGCGGACCCTCAGATACAACCTAATTTATCTGAATAGGTTCAACCCACACTTCAAAGATGCTCTCGCCTGACGTTCTTATCCTTTTGACTAGTTCCTTGTCCGTGCAATATTCGCCTGAATTCGCCAACTGCTCGCCCAAGCCACAGCGGGGGGTGCACCTGCGATTTCACTCCGATGCTCAAGTTAGTACTTAGTTATCGAAACAAAACAGTTTGTTCACTTGATTTTTACACTTATCTTTAACCTTTGTTACTCACTTATTTATAGGATTCGAGTTTGACTTAAGATTCAAGTTATGTCAACTTTTTGCAGACTGTCGTAACAGAGATTGCGTACACGCATCGAGATTGCGTACACGCATCAACTTAACTTGTTATTCTGTGACGGAGGGGTTGTTAGTCAAGGGCGACTAGTGGTCGTCCCTCCAAGTAGTACAATCACTATTTATACTTTAATTTCCTAATTACCATCATTTATATTTTAATTCCTTAACTATCATAGTCTAGACTTCAATTTGCTAATTAACAGTAATTATTGATAATTTGGTTTTCATAACCTAAATATTTTATTTTTATTAATACTTATTTTTATATTTTTTAACAAATTAAAAAGATAAAATTTAATTCAGATACAAATATTATCATTTATTATAATTTTTTCTTTTAATTTGAGTTTTATTATAAAAATATAGTTACAAAAATTATTATTTATTAGTATACCATCTCATTCACCACCATTTTGTATTCAAAACTTTCCTTTTCTATCCGGCGCGTGAACTTGGTTTGTCATTTCCAATGGCTGGTATTTTCTAAAAGTTATAAGACTTTTCTTGTTCAAACATTAAAGTTTAAAACCTATAAAGATCAGAATGCATCAAAAGTTGTACTCTATAAAAGAAAAAGATAATTATTTCACTCTTCATCACTTACACTTACGTACTTGTACTACCAATTTTATAGTTAATGAAATTCTCAGTGTTTTTTTATAGGACTGTGAAATATACCATTTTTTACTAATGGATTCCAACCAATACCGCAATATCTATCTGTTTTTTTAGACACAATTGTTAAGCACAGTTACTTTATTTTTATTTACGTGGTGGTTGTTTTTTCAATTCAAATTCAATACAGATTCATCTCATTCATAGATTTGATGTTTGAAGTTTGAACACTCACACTCCTTTTACAGACATTCAAAAGCTCACTCATTGTTGACTAAATAATCTGTTGTATAAGCACTACACAAACCTGAAAGTTGTTTACGTCGTTGTAAATTTGAATTATGTATAAATTTGAATTAGTTATAAACAAGGACAGAATAATGTGTTGCTTTGGCTGTTACTGTTGAAACAAAATGAAATCGAAAAGGCAAATAGTATTTCTCAAAACATTAAATAAAATTTTCTCTGTTGATAATTTGGAATCATTATCTATCAATGTAAGCAAGAGCTAATTCTTAGCCAACTTTTCTCAAAGTTTTTCTTTTTTTTACCAATGTTATTAAACTATCTTTCAGTGAACACATATTTTTCTATTAAAATTTGTAGTGATTATTGTTCGAGTCCGAAGAGTTGTGCTTCAATCAAGGCACTAGTATTATATAATAATAATTTTGTATTAGTTGTAATTGAAATGTAACAAATTTGAATTATATTATCCAAACAAATATTTAAAAGTTAATATAATTTTGAATGAAAAAAATTCAAATTTCTTAAAAAGTTGTAAATTTTTTTATTCAAATAAAGATAAAAGAACTTAAAATTCTATAAATTTGTGACAATAATTTGATTATTTAAAATAAGTTAATTTTCAATTCTATACTTAAAAGATAAAACATTTTAAATTATCGTATTCTTTCCTCTCTTAAATCTACATATCTGTCATTTCTTAGCTTGAAGTCAAGATACTATCTATTAAATATTGTTTTGTTAACTTATGTGAGTTTCTTTCGACTTAATGTTAGTTATAGTTCATTTTCAGCTATTAATGATATAGATTAGTGTTGTTTTTTAGCTTAAATTATAGTCTGATTTGTTTTATCAATATCAAGAGTGATCTTTGATTAGTGTCAAACATAATTTATTTTAGCATCAAATTAGCTTAAATAGGATAAAAATCATGAGTGTCATATAAAAGTTTCAATAATAAGTTAGAAATGGTTGTTGTTATAATAAGTATTTAGGTTTTTCAAATTATCATGATTTTATTTGTAACGTATTAACATATATAAATATAATTATTTATTTATTTATTTTAACCGTATTAGATAACATCTATAATTCTATTAAATATTATTAATTTATTACTATAAATAACAAGAAGTAGTTATTATTTGAAATTTAAAATATACTAACTTTTTTTTCTAACCAATTTTGTTACCTGGTATTATATAAAATTTTATTTTTATTTTTATTTTTAAATAAAAATATTTATAAGCGTATAAACACTACATAGTTTGATACGTATCATTGTTTGATACGCGCGTGTCCAAACTTGATAGATTGTTACCATATTAGAATACCAAAATCACTTGTTGAACAAATATATTAGTATCAAGCGGTTTGATAAAAATTTGTTTAGTCCAACCTTTACCTAAAGTTGTATGCAAATAAATAACACTAAAACTTGATAAAAGTCCAAAGTCTTATTGACCTTCTGTGAAGTAAAAAAAAGAGTTTGAATAAGGAGAGAGTGCCTAAATAAATGTTAAGATAGTATTAGTCTGCTTTTATCAAATGAATGTAAAATTGTTACTAAATAAAACCAGCTGCTTCAATATATGGAAGGGAGAGTGCCAGAATGATATACTCTACAGTACTGCGTGATGCATTTCCACAAGTTCAGAAACAAAAGTTCTACATCTCTACTAAAAGAGCAAGAATTAATCTAGGCTCATCAAATAATGCTTGGAATATTTGATTTCTAATCAATATTGTATATTACTTGACAAAAAGACTTGTGACCTTCTAATATAGACATAGCGTTAGCTGAAACATTTACATGCTGATATAAAAGTATGAAACACCATCTAACTTACTGAGACCGGTGCCTTGGATTTAGCTGTTGTGAGGATGACCCTCTATCGGGTTGACACTACAAGAAAGTGAAATTTAGGGAATCAGAAGGGCTGACAAAATATATACAGAAGGCATTTCTAAGATAAACCAGCCAAGAAAATGTAAAACAATTTTGTATTTTCCTCTTTCTAAGAAGAGACATACAAAAGCAGTACCATTACCACAGATGAATAACGTAGCCAAGATTCATTACCAGGTCATGTCACACAATTTCAGATTTCTTTAACTTCAGGAATCATACAGGTGCTGAAAATTTTAACATCGAAATGTTTCAATTATAACTTTTCTCCTTTTCTTTCCATTTTTGATAGAGTCCAACGATGTTAGTTAACCATAAAACTGACCCCACATAAATCTTGCTTGGTTAGCGGTTCTTATCGTTCATTCCATACTAATCATTGATGCACAAATCACAAACTATAGGGAGTAATAAATGACTAGATAGTCGTTTAGCCCCTAAAATATTAAGAGCCAGCCAGCCATTTTAGTTCTTGAAAAAACTGAAATTGCTCATGATGTCCCAGAAAGATAAATTTGTCAGTCATTTTCATCCCTACTTCACCTTATGCCAGTTAACACTAACGGAAATACGTGTGATACACCAAGCGCCAAGTTGGATTCACATGTGGCTTTCAAACAACATCATGTGAAATTAAAAAAGGTAGCAGATCATTCATGAGATTCACCAAGAAATGTGAAAACTTTGTCCACATTGCCTAGCTTGGAGAGAAAGCTGAATACTTCGAAGGTCCTCTCTAAACCATTCTCTTAACTTCTAGTTTCTCACAATGTTTTTTATTTATTTCACTGCTTCCTTTGTATCGAAATTTAAAAGTCTCCATTACAAAGAGCTTCGGGTTTCATTGACCAGAAGGAAGAAGCAAATCGAATGGTATGTGTGAAATGGGTAAAGGAGTACAGGCAGAAGTAGGAAGCTGCGTTGTTCAATATGTGCATCAAATATGGCACTTAACATGTGCTAAGTGGTGCTAGTTAAAAGACGAACCCAAGTGACAAACACATTGATCTTTCAAGGACCTCAAGAGCATTTTCAGTCTTTCAAGGACTAAAAGAACGAGTTCCTTACCTTTTAGGGACAAAAATTACTATTTACTCAACAGTAAATATATAGTAGAGTCCATACCATCTCATGTATCCTTTGTGGGGCCATGTAACAGGGATCATGGATGGGTGCAATTGAGTTCAACTGTCCCTAAATAAAGTTCCAACCCAAAACCAGATGTTATAAATCTAAAGCCCCAAACTACTGAAAATATTAGAAAAAACCAAAGACTAGTCATTATACATTACCCGGTCTTGGGTGCCATGCTGGTTGCTATAATAATCATTACGAATAGCAGCTACTGAATTCAATTGGTGGCACTTCAACAAATTAAGGAGAGCAAATTATTCTTTGAAGTAACAGGAAGCAGATTACAACTGGGTAACTGCTACTATCACATTGAATTTCAAATTTCTAAATTTTAGGGACCAACTACCATTCCCAAATCAATCCGCTGAGTAGCAAAATAGCCATCCAGATTCTGAGACCTGGAGTTCAGCCTACCCTGTAACAGAGTTTGCCAAAAGGGCCAAATTTTCAGAATCCACACACTCTTTTGTTTGTCACAATGCACGCAGTAGAAATGGGAAAATGCCATACCGTCTCTTGAATGCTCTGCTGTGATGCATATGAACAAGGAAGACGAGCTGCTTGTGCATTGGGGTTTTCCTATAACAAATACAGACCATAAGATATTTTTCTATGAATGAAATATCACAATCAGTAATGAATCTGACATGTACTTCAGACAAAAAGCACCAACCAGTTGCTGCCAGCTAGAATCAACTCCCATAGCAATGATCTCTGGTTCAACGCTTACCTATTAAGCATCACTACATAAGAGGGGCACACAAAAGGCTATCTGATGTTATGAAACGGAGTCTGCAACATTAGCATTATGGCTGACACGACAAAACTAACCTTTCTTTTTCTAAGGGCACTATCCTTTTTGTTAGTATGATCAGCAGCATTACTCAGATTCACCTCTTGAGAACCAAAACATGGAAGGTTCGGTTCTCTGACACTCTGAATTGAACCATTCAGGCTCTCACACTTTCTCAAAGCTTCTTCCAATGCCTTTACAGCGGCAATGTAAGTCTCGTATGATAAAGACCCTTCATCACCCACTTCAAAAGCTCGTTGACATAAACTATTATAGCGCTCAGCCCTAGAGCCAGAGACAACCACATCAGCAATAGACAGATCTCTTTCTGTCTGTCTGCTCTTGGCATCTTTTGTCCAGCGTTTTAATATATACCGAGGTGGGATGCTATGCACACCAGAAATCTGTAACACAATCATTACATGCCTACAAAGATAGCCATTGAACTCAAATGAATAGCAAGAGCATGATGCTTCTGAAGTCGATTCATTCCACGTCACAACAAAACCTTGATTGTCCTCAAAATCCTGAACCTTAAACATTTTCATTGCCCCATCTTCGCTCTCTTTCCTTGGATGACAAGCAACAGCTCCCAAAACCTCACTCTGGAACTTCTTAAACACTGCATTAGTGTACAACTCCACCATTTGTTTCCCAAAAGGTGATGGGGACTTCAACGCTGGCTGTCTGCACAGCGTTTCAAAATCCGCCTTGGCTTCCTCCTCACACTTATCCCTCAACACCACTCTGTACTGCTCCAGAAACTCTTTCAGAGTAGTTTTCCTCTGCACATGCTTATCAAACAGACAGTTCATGGCTTCTGGTCTCTGCACAGTCGACATTCCTGCTAAAACCCTGCCATTCATAAAAGCAGGCACCCACTGTTTCCTATCCTCATAAATCTCACACAACCAACTCTCATCACCCATGTCAAACCTCTCAACCATCTCCCCCCACCTCTTCTCAAACTGCTCCTTTGTCCTAGACTTCAAAACACACTCACTAAACCCACTCATAAACTCCCCACCATGCCGATGCATCCACCGACCTAGCTTCTCTGGAACCTTACTAAACACATGCCACAGACAAAAGCAATGAAAAGACTCAGGAACCACTTGAGCAACCGCTCTCTTGAGCACTTCATCACAGTCAGTGAGCATCACCTTGGGAGCACGTCCCCCCATTGCCCTCAACCAATTCCTCATCAGCCACACAAACGCGGATTCAGACCCATCACACACAAAGGCCAATCCCAGCAACAAAAACTGAAAATGGTGGTTCACACCAACCAACGGAACAAAGGGCAATCTACACTCGTTTTTAAGGTGAGTGCTGTCCAAAAGCACCACATCGCTAAAGTATCTATAATCAAGCCTAGCCTTAGCATCCACCCAGAAAACACTCCTCAACCGCTGTTCCTCGTTAATATCGACCGCGAAAAAGAAATTAGGGTTTTCGTTTTGCATAGACATGAGGATGTTAAGCAAAAATTGAAGGTCCCCTTGGACGAAAGCTAAGTGCTGCAGTGTTTTTTTAACCTTGGGTTTCCTTGAGGGACTTGCGTTGTTGGTATCATTTTTATTGGGTTTAGGGTTACTGTGAATGGGGAAAATTTGGTGGTTATGGTGTTTGATGAAAGAAGAGATGACCCATCTACCGTGGGGTGTTCGTTTCACGTGCATAGAGGCCTTGCAATCGGTTTTGGCCTGGGCCGTGGCCCGTTTGGGTTTGTGGGGGCTTGGTGGGGCGCCGTAGCGAGTGCAGGCGAATTTGGCGTCGATGAAGTTACCGGAGATTCGGGATCGCCGGCTGGCTTTGATTATGGCGGAGAAGCCCACTGATTTCGCGTGGGCTTGG
>Ga0099824_1000601_pt1 | contig 44169 bp, 28 predicted proteins | sample SiratrowhiteBW_FD_76837 | JGI IMG/M metagenome (GOLD analysis project Ga0099824, IMG submission 76837) | Root nodule microbial communities of legume samples collected from California, USA - Siratro white BW | ecosystem: Host-associated > Plants > Roots > Nodule | place: USA: California... | reverse complement strand
TAATATCTATCAAAAAATTACAAACTATTTTTCTCTACCTAAATTCACAAAAAAATCTAACAAATTATACATAAAATTTACTATTTCAAAGTAAACAAACATTTATAAAAAAAAAAAAAAAAACACATGCAACTAGCTTTCCTTATCAAATATCATAATTTTAGATAAATTTTTATTTCAATCTAATAAAAAAAATTATACAATTAGTTTCTCTTACCTATATAGAATAGAGACTATCAAAGAGTTTCAAAATTCTAAAAATCACGAACAATCTAATATGTTCAATAATCTGATCGGACACTCTTACTCTACTCGATGCCAAAAATCTAAGAGTAATATGTTATCGTCAATCTAATATTACAAAATGTAAATAATTTTAACATTAAAGGCTATAAAGATTTATAACATCAAATGTTAAATGAGTTATGATAACTCAAATAATCATTACTTTTATTTTGTCTTTATCGAGTTAATTTTCGTCTGTGACTTGGGATGTTAGTAAGCTAAATTAGAGTAATTTATAAAAGAGAGAAATGATCAATATATCATGAGTTATCATTCAATATAACTAAATTTAGAAAAAAAAAAAAAACAAATGGTCACTCAACCTCAAGACAAAATAATGCATTTTCTAAAATATTTAAAATATATCCATATAATTTCAATCTTTTTTAGAAACCACTATCAAATTATTTAAGGAGTTCTAAAAATTCTAATTACTAATTAGTATAATTACTTGTTTCAAAATTCATTTACTCCAAATGAAATTGAATATTTTAGAATATAACTTACAACTCAATACATAAATTTAAGATTCACGCGTAACATACTCAATGTATTTATATAAATGTATTTCAACAATACAATTCCTATTTAACTGAGAGTTTTCTGTATATACTCTTAACCTTAAAAAAAAAAATATTCATCACAAAAAACACAATAATTTCTACATCAGTATATGAGTGAGTATCAAACTTAATCCATCTATAATAAAAAATATAATTAACGTCTTTAGCCTAAATTCTTATTTTTCTTTAGGAAATTACTCTAAAAACTTTAAAATTTAAGAGAACTATAACTTGCTGTCATAAAGTCTAATTCACATATCAAATAAATATAATAGATTTAAACTAGTACTATTTGACTCAAATTTCCTATCGGAACAAAAAAATTTATTGACATATAGGATTGAATAAAAAAAAGGAAAGGGAGCTTAAAATTAAAAAAAATATATATTATTTTTTAAATTATGGCGAGTTTGTTTGAATAAAAAAAATTTAGTAATCTTTAAAACTGCATAGTCATATCTAAATAAAAATAATCACCCAACTAAAAAATTTAAAGAGAAGTGGAAGAGAAAAAGGATTAAATTTTGGATAAATAAAAAATTAATTATTTTTCTAATATATACACATATATATAGATGCATTATATTTTTCATTATGAAAACAGTGTTATCTTTCATCTTTTGAAACAAAGTATCTAAATATGACTTGCTTTATTTTTAATTGAAAGTTTACATGTTATATATATTTTTTATCTAACCTTCTTTATAAAATAATTCCAATTAATGGAAGAGATGCACAATTTTGTTTGAATTGGTTGAACTGCATATTTGCATGTATGGAGATTCCCACTTCACACTCTCATTGTCAATTTTTACTATATTTTCTTCTAATTTCTCTTGTAAAATGTTGTTATAAGAGAGACACGTTCTGCATACCTAACAAAACATACACAACCTATGTTCCCGCTCCACCAATAAACACCACTTTTACTAGTTTTCTTTATTTTTATACTGCTACGATTCGATGTCAGTTTTTATAGGTTGATAATATATATATATATATATATATATATATATATATATATATATATATTAAATAAAATAGCAAAACTTCTAATGTAATATATAGTTTACTTTTTACATTTACAAACTAATATCATGTTACATTTCACTTTATATTATCATTATACTAAGATGAAATCTAGAATGAGGCACTTAACTTTAATAATTGAACTTATAGTTTAAAAAACTAAATTACAAAAAATAAAAATATAATCAATTGTACTTCATTAATGTAAGAAAAAATGGAAAAGAAAATAAAAAAAAGAGGCGAAAATGATTTGATAGAAAAGATGACATTCTTCGATATCCGTCACACCAAATAAATGAAAATGAAACTTAAGTTCTAATATTATATTATTTTTTTTAAAATCAATTGATATTTATAAAATTATATAATTAATATATAAGAGACATTTAAATAATGTAAGACTTTTCAATTATTAGATCATTGGAATAAAATTAATAAATGAAAACACAAAATTATAATATTTACTTTACAAAGTAAATTTCGATTTACCGTAAGAATGATGGTTTTATTGATAAGCGAGACTATAGATATATATAGTAAATAAAATTTCTACAATTAATAAATTAGAAAGATAGAGATGAGAATATGATATTTATAAAAATAAAAAAGAAAACTTTAAAAAAAATACAACATAAAACGATAACAAAGACATGATGAAATAAAACTAGAATGTATATATTAATAAAGATTATCGTAAAACACAATTTAAAAATCTATTAATAACCCATACAAAAGCTACTTGTAAAATATTAGATTCAAATTAATTGTTAAACATTTCATGTATAAAACTTAAAAAATACTATAAATTTGTGATGATATTTTGTTTTATATTGATTCTTAAATAATTAATACATAAGACGGGGATGAAGAAACGTGTTCTAGCGGTGTTATTTAATAATTCTTACAGGAAGCAAAAATATCTTGCATCTCCGCGAGAAAACCACCATTAAAACGTTGGTTATTTAAACTCCAGTTGAAATCGAACATGTTATTTTGATGTAATTTAGTATGCATGCATGATAAATCTAGCACATATAACCTTAAATGAAAAATTTCAATGTAAATATTCATCAAGAATGTTTAATGTCTACATGCCCTACTCTGCCGATAGATTAATATACTTTCACCATTTTATCCATAGAGACATTGGTTTGGGAAGCAAGACAAATTAAGCAATATTCCTTTTTAATATTTTGTTGCTTACGTGTGTTGCCGTCAGAGAGTAAATAATGGAGAATCTAGGACTATAGATTCACACAGATATAGTGCTAACATAAAAAGTTGCCCAGTTTCCTCAGATATGACGGATATATGTCAAAATCAAACACATGTGCTCAAGAAAGAGATACAATTGACTCTATTGAAAATCCCTCTGTACAAGAACAATCATATTATTCAAAGTAAAACGAAAACTAGAGAAATTGCTATATTACAAAACTTGTTCTCATGATTTGATAAAAAGCCTATACATTCATTTTGTAAGTATATTCTATGTCCATTTGGTCGATTTCTCCTTGATACAAGAGAAACTAACGTTTTAAATGGATTAAAATATATACTATTACTTCCATAACCAATCCAAAAAAATCAAAACTTATGAACATCGCGTACTTTCACTGAAGTTAAACTTACATTAGTTATTGATGACATCATCATATTTAGTTTATAGCTAATAACGAATATGTTTAATTTATAAATAAATTTGGTAAGTGGTTGGAACCTAACGCGTGATTTATAATATTTATAATACCAACGTTAAAAGTTTGAAAGCTCAATTATTTTGAATATGTCGCTGTAATTATTACTTCAAAGTAATTTAGAGTTGAGGTGTCTGCGCACGTCTACAAATTAAAAAAAAAGAAAATCTAACGTTAATGCTTATCATTTTCTCTTATATGATTTTTTTTTTTAATTTTGTGATTGTTTTTTTTTAAAATTAGCAGCTGATATATACTTTATTTTTTTTCCACTTTATAATTATATTTCCATTTCACTTCTTACCATATCTGCTGGCTAATCATTTGAGTGAAGTGTGAAATAGATAACGTGGTGCAATTAACATGACCTAATTTTCCTTTTTTCATAATACTTAGTTTCGTGTGTGCTTGGGTGGATATCTTACCCTGATTTGTACCATATTATTAGCTGTCACACGCAGACAATAAAATAGAATAAAAGGGACACAGTAAATGAACAATAAAGCAATATAAAAAGTAGCTTTGTTCTTGAAAGTTGTACATAGCTTTGACAAATCAACTTTACTTCTCCATTACTAAACTGGACAAAACTTTGATGGGTTGTGTCGAATCTTGGTGAGAGGCACGCACGTTGCAGAAGCCAACCCATGAATTTGTGGACAAAATTGAAGACACCACCACCATTAACATTAATGAAATACGGTTGAGAGAATGAGAAAAATCATGGCCACGTAACAAAGAGACATTAAATTGGGTTCGATCTTACCATAATATCCATGAAAATTGAGTCAAAGCAATATCCTATTACCCAAAGACATTGATTTGTTTGTTTCTTATGGGGCTCCATAAAGGGTAGGTTTGTTTGTTGAACCGTATGTAGAGGAAATTATGGAGAACTTTAAGTAGATCACAATAGAGTACATGATGAAAATTACTTTTTTTTTCACATATTTTTCATTGAGCCATCTAGCTTACACACATTCATTCATTTTGACTCAGGTTTATTTTGATTTGATTTGACTTGACTTTTATTATGCAAGCTGTCACCTGCGTTCTTGAGGATCGTATTCATGCATGCATGGTAGTATCAGTTACACGATGAAAATGAAATTTACACACTCAACTATAAACTATAAACGGATTAACCCCCAACTAACTGCTGCTCTGAATCAATTGTTGAGCAAGACAAAAGATCATTCACCATTTATGCTAACTGTTTTGGATACCTTTTTAATAATTAATTTTCATAAATGTAAAAATTTAATTGGATATTTATGTTCTACTATCTATCTCTCAGGTAAATGCTAACATCTGTTCTAACGACGCAAATTGAATTTGTTTTTTGTTAAAATTCTTAAAATATGTTTCTCTTATGATTTTTAATACGTATTTTCGAAAGATTTTTTTTAATGGAAATATATGTTTTAAATCTCTCCAACATCCTATATCATTTAAGCCCCATAAAATGGAACTGTAATATATTGCATGCATTTCATCTAAAAAAGGTGGTCTCATTAATTTGCAAAAGTAATATACGCCAGGGTTAAGATATTCACTTTTCTGTAATTGTTCTTTTGTCGTTACACTGTAAATTCAGTCAAAACATCTACACATATACACACACGGCGATTCTTAAATGCACTTCTAAAGAAAATGTTAAGTTTTTCATACAATTCTTTTCTATAAAGTAATAAACTTTTCAATAAAAGTTCAAATGTACGAATATTTAACCATGCTTTTATTTGGAGAATATACATTGACTGTGTTTTATTTCAGTTTAAAAATATTTTTGAAAACAAATGTAGGATTGAATAACAACAATTTCAGGTACTAATAAGTAATAATAACTTAAATAATATATGTACGATCATCTTATATCCAACAAACTATTAGTTAAGAATGATTAATGAACTTAAACTATTAGACGTTCAAACAAAAACATTAAATAGTTTTGGTATCATAATTAGAGTTTATCTATTAGAGTGCCACTTAACCTATCTATCTTATGAGACCATTTATTTGAAAGAGATATATATTAAAGGTATTTAGTATCAATGAATCGTGAGATAATTCTACAAAATTATCTTTAACTCAAAACTTTAATATTGTATTGCATATAAAATTTCATAATGTCTAAAATATTCAAATATATTAAATCTAAATTTAAATTGATTTGATTTTTTTTTATTTTTTCAAATGTTTTATTTAGATAAGTTATTTTAATTGATTGAATTTTAATTTTCTGATTTGTATAAGTATTTCAATTACCACCAAATATAAAAAAGTATTTAAATATAAAACTATTATTAATAATTTAAAAGATATTAATATTAATGATTTTTTTAGTCGTTCATTATTAACATTATTTTGCGATCAAAATTTTATCAAGATTTTTTCAATTGATATTAACGGAATTTTTCTTATTGACATCGATTAATTAAATTAATATCAGCAACAATTGTTTAGATTGACATTAATACGGGTTAATTTTACTACATTGGTGGTTGGATTTTTTTGTCAACTTTTTTATCCATATCAACTGAAAGGTTTTTCAATTAACATTTACAAAAGAAAACCTAATTAATGTTGACTAATTTTTCTCTTAATTAATTTAAAAGAAAATCCTAGTCAGAATATCGAGTGAAAAGTAGTATCAATCTATAACAATAACAACAATAATCCTAATGATTTAAATGAAAAAACAGCTCTTATTAACATCAATAAAAAAAAATATTCGGCATAAAAAGAATAATAATCAAAATGTGTTAGTTTTGGGTAAAACGTGCTTAGTGTAAGTATTTTGAAAGACTTTAAACGCGACAAATTAATTTAAATTATTGAGATAACAATTGATAATTCATGGAAGGTTGAATATAAATGATTCATCTGTAATTTGTTTTAGTATTCTTTAAAATGAAAATAAGTGTGATTATTCATTTTTTAAATTATTAACTCATATTAAGATTTGTAATTAAAATGCTATGATCATACTTGTTCTGGGAGGATTAAAATAAAAATATTAAACAAAATTTAAAAAGACCTTCCATTGTTTCCAATCTTCTTATATATATATATATATATATATATATAATAGTATAGTATAACATATTTGTAAATATTTCGTGAAATTTTAAAAATTCATAAAAAGTTCATTTTTGGTAAATCTATATAAAAAATTACAAACAATCTCACAAAATATAATAAATAATAGTTTCGTATCATTTAATCCAACAAACAAATTAATGTCATGAATTTTCATTTTCGTCTACAAAAAATATAATGAACTTTTTAAAATTAATAATATCTACTTAATTACTTTTATGAAAAAAAAATTAATGGTAGGACATTTTTTTAACATGTTTTTGATTCATAGATTGAGATCAAAGAAGTCATTATTAGAGTAGGAGGATGTATGGTTAGTCAAATTTATGAAAGTTAGATAGATAACTAAAACGGGCTTATTCTAATTCTAAACAATTTCTGAAGGTGGGATCAAATTAAGTATATAACTATTTAATGACTATATTAATGACAGCTTTTGTGGTTTACATTAATGTCCCCACAACCCCACCTAGTAAGGAGGAAGCTAGCTAAGTATTGAAAGCTATTACATTAAGCACATTAAAGTTTTTTTAGTGTAATATGTGTAGCTTAAAAAATAAAAGTTTGAAAAGTAAAGTAGAAATTATTCCACAATTTCTTATTATTTTTGCATGTCTTGCTATTTTAACTACTTAATGCATGGTTATTGAGTCATAAACCAACTTTATGATTCTAAACCTCCCCAGTCACACATGTCAGGTATTCATATAATACTACAAGTTTGAGACACTGATGGACGAGTTTTTTCTTTTTTTTTTAAGAGCACGACGAAGTTGTTCTAGATGCATTTGGAAGGAACTAGATTTTGTTTTTTTCCCCCTCAACAAATTAAGTTGACTTGGTCAATCTATTAAACTTTCTGAACGGTCTATTTTCTACCAGAACCATCTAAGTTTGCATCATTTGGAGCATATGATTTAACAATTTAAATTAGTAATTTAATTTATGAATCCAACTTATTCCATATTTTTTTAATATTTAATGAGTCTAAATTACTCCTTAATGTAAAAAAATTAGTCTATAATTAGCATATTATTGTTAGAGGTGAATCTCAGTTAAAATATCATTGGTAGTGGTATTCATGATCACTGTAGAGATAAACCACACTCCAATACCCCTCATCTAGAAGAACAACTTTTTTTATTAGTGCAAATAAAAGTTATAATTATAATTAAAATGATACATGTTTATTATAAGAAGTAAAACAATTGTATATAGATAAATTAGTATGTATATTATATATATATATATATATATATATATATTAATTTTTTAAAATGCATTAATATATACGATGATAATAATGCTAGAAAAAAATATAAGCGTTAGTGCTATTGGTTCTTCGCATTTATATAATGTTATTTACTTAGTTAAAATTTAATTATTGTTATATTTTTTTATTAAAAAGATATATTAAAAATTAATTTTAATATATATTTATTTATATAATTTAATTATTTTTATGTGATTTTGTTGCAATTTGAGATATTGTTTAAAAAATTTAAATTTAAGATCAAATAAATTCGAAGTTGGGATTAGAGGGAAAAAAATGTAAAAGTGAACAAAATATGAAAATGTAATATCTTTTTTAATTATAATTATAGATTTTGAGATGTGATTATAGGAATAATCAACTATATCTATATATAATTTGTTGCAAACAATCCTTTTTAAAATAATAAAATAAAATATGTTCTATTAAATACCACAATTTAACTCACTAAAAGTATATTAGAAAATTTATCCTTCTAACTTTCTTGTTAAAGTGATTCTTACACATATTGATAATAGATAGATATATAGACATTTTTTCACTTCTCACTATATAGTCTGGATTATTGTTAAAGTTATAATATCTTTTGTTCATAATGAGTTTTGTATTTAACATTAATCATTTTAGGTATCTTCATCACACATCGGTAAAAGGACTACAATACCGCACAAGGTATAACATACACAATCATATTAGGCCCCACAATATCTTACATGTATTCACATAATATACATCAATAAGTATATCATTCTAGTGCATATCATCATCATTATGTCTTATATATAAACATATAAATATTAAGTAGCACATACATCTCACCAATTAACCACAACACCATTAGATCTATGTTACTAGAGTGAACATCTTGCTTAAACGACCTCACTCCTTCAAGCAGAGGAAAACTTCATTGTTTGAACGACCTCACATCGTTTGATTAATCGCACATTGCTTAAGTGATTGTAGTTTTAAGGAAAGAAAATTAATTCAGTCTCTCTCACTCAAATGCTTATACAACTTGAGTGACTAACATCCATCGCTTAAGTGAGGCTATTTGTTGTATAGTACACGTTCCAAAACCACAATTCATCACCTCCATCCCAAAGCTTGAGTGAACTCATTGTCTATTGAGCAAGGATTCTTGTTGCATGTTCCAACAAGTTTCAGAAACACCGTGCATCACCGTCACATTTCAATATTTGAGCAGTTACTTATTTACTTAAGGATTATATGTTCCAAAAAAAAAAAATGACTCGACATTTTTCTTACTCAACTACCAAGTCGTGACTTAAATTATATATTTTATCAGTTGAATGATATTGAATAATACATGTCATAATTAATCATTATTTAAGTAGTATATTTTCAGATTTAGAAAACTCATTTCCAATGAATTGCATTTACAATTTTATTAACCATATTATATTTTTAATTGTCTAATACTCTTACTTTTACTTGTTCTAAAATCAATTAAACTCACAATAGTTTACCGAAATCCAAATTTTAACTTAGCATATATTCTTATATAATTAATAGAATCTTATATTTTACCAAATTATTACATCATAATAACTTTCAACAACATATTTTCATATTTAACTTATCATTCATTCAATTTTCTTATTCATACAAATTTTATAGGCATTCGTAAAAATCTAAATCTATATTGTTTCATAACTCAAGTTTAATTTCCTAACATCTATGACTATTCTCATTTTATAAAAATTTATATTTTTAATTCAAACCCTTATGTTAAATTTTAAAAAATTAAAATAGAATAGTAATCGTTAATATAAATCTAATAATGATTTTTCATAGATTCATTAATGTATAGACAACTCAACTATTATCCAAAATCGATATACATCCAAGAGCATTATAAAAAATCCAAATTAAATACAAATCATTAACAAATTAAACACTCCCATAAATTTTCAGTATTTTTCTTAGCATTCACATGTAAGTAATTTCCAACAATTCTACATATTTCTATTCAGCTTAGAAACAATTTTTTTTTAATAAAATACTTGAAAACTGCTTATATAACCAACTCATAATCATTTCTATATTTATTTATTAAATTCCAAGTATATTTACATGTCAGGGTCTCTATATTTAGCCTAAAATTTTATAGTAAAACATCATGTGAGCTTCTCTTATTTTAATTTTCTTGTAGGTCAAGAAATTATAACTTTAAAAGAGAAGGATTCCAATCCAGTAAGAGGTTCCTTTTAAATAAGAGGTTCCTTTTAATTCACTTCAAGAACTCAACCTATTCAATAATTGTTTAGGAAAAAAAATCAAAAGCTCATAATTTTCTCTAGTTATTAAACCCATAGCCGTACATATCCCAAAAGAGAAATATAGAAATTAAGAGAGGAAACAGAGAAAGAAGTTTACCTAAACTAACTTAGGATTAATAAACTCATATTGTTGTAGCTATTTTGGAAATTACGAAAAATATTTAAATATACAAAAGTAGGGAGAGGGGATGTTTGGTGATTGTTAGAGGAGGATAATAAATTATTTGGTGAGTGTAAGGTTTAAGATAAAATTATCATACTACTAAAAACACATCTTTATTAATCTCACTCCTCATTCATTTTGTTTCTAAAATTAAAATTTTATTCTAGTCTAATATTAACTTCAAGACCAACTCAAATTGAATACTATACCGATATATTAAATATATAATTGGTTAAAAGAAAAATTAAACATAATTAGAATTACAAGTCCTTACGTATGATGTTTTAGTACATATATTTCACCTGCCTTATTTAACTTCTATAACTATTACCAAGAACCATTCTTTCTTTCCTATAATTTTACCTTTTTGTTTAGTGAAATGTTCTCTCTCTCATTTTACTTATCTAGTAATTACACTTTTCAAATATCTTACATATTCCAAAATCACATCACAAATTATCCACTATTCATTATTTAACTTTTAAATATTTTTTCCTATATTAATTACTTATTTTTTGAATATCCTTAATTAATTACATGTTTTACAGAAATAAAGTAAATCCTAGAAATTAATGATATAAATCTGGTCTCCTTTATTATGATTCCAAGAACATTAGTAGTTATGACAATTTCAATCACATATCCTGACTTAAATACTATAAGAGTAATTTTGAAATAAAATTATAAGTTAATGTAAAATTTATTATCATTAACTAGATTAATTGGTTTTCTTAAACTGTGTAAGATAGTTAAGTAAATCTTACGAATAGAGACAAAGAATATAAAAATTATAGGCATTAGTTTCTGACGTTTAAAAATTGTCATAAAATGTCCATCCTACAATTCCACCACCCTCATTCCAGCAGAGTTATTTTTACGGATTCCAGTTTTTTATTTTATTTTTTCATTATTTATCTCTTCTATGCAACCGAATTCACCATTTCATTGTTCTTCATTATTTTTTTTATGGTTTAAGATTTTTTTGATTAAAATACTAGTTCAGTCTTATAGTCTTCAGGTAAATAAATCTAATGAAACCAGTTTCACTTGTTAAATTGAACTAATTAAACAAGTTATGGAAATATGAAGGAAATAAATTTCTCCATAAATTAAAATTAATTTATATATAAACTAATCTGTAGAGATTCTCTTACATAACTTTTTTATTTCTAAAAATCTGTTTATGGCCTAACATGTTATGGAATCTAACTTAGATTTATTCAAAAGACTTCATCTAAACTTAAAAAAAAAGAAATAAATAGAGCACAAAGAAAATCATTTATAAACTAATATCGATTACTGTGCTTTAAGTATTTTAGATATGCGTTATTTAGTATAATAGTTGCATCATAAAAAACAAAGCAGTATTCAGTGTAACAGTTACATTAAAAAAAAGAGAGACGAGGAATAATTGATTACAAAAGAAACTCCGACTTACTTCTATCTTTATTTTTAATATTTTAATCTATTGGATTTAATGAATAACTCACGTTTAATGGTTTTATATAAAATATATATTATAATTAATTTGGAGTTAGATTTTGAATGAAATGTAGTTTAGTAGCATGAAATTAGGAAGCTTCGGAGAATCAGAAGTTGTCTTCTCAATGGAGCAACGACCTTTCTCGCTTAAGAAACTTTTTATTTCATTTCTTACTTTGCTATTCTTTTTTGTCATTTGTTCTCTCACGGCATCGCATTCTGCTTTCTCTTGTTTGCTCCCCCTCTGTCATATAGCGTTGCTTCTTCCACACCAATTTCCCCTCGAATATATGCCAACGCAAACCGAAGTTAACGACGAAGAGAATTCAACGAAGGCAACTTGACAAGAACAGATGTTGAAAGATCTCTTTTTCTTCATTTGAATTATTAGCCAGTAACCGAACGATTTGCTGTCCTTTAAGAAATTTGGTTAATTTTATCAGTCTGTCCAACTTACATTACCTATCATACATGTTTGCGCCAGTTAATTGACGTACTCTATAAGATTCCGCCTGGTTCCATGCACAAATAGAAGTGGCTTCTAAATTTAATTTAGTAAACACGGTCGTTCTGACTTGCCCTAATTCATAAATTATATTACAATAAGTCAATAATTAGCGCACATTATTAAGTATACTTCAACATAAATTCAAATTAAAAAAAAAATCAATTATTCAAACTTAGCATTTACACGAGGTCATCCAAAAGACCAAATAGAATATCAATTTTGGCATTCTTAGCGCTCGGTAAAAAGAGTTCTGCTTTGCTCTGGCTTCCTCAGCTTTACCAACCACAAACAAAACAACTTTCTGGAAATGCGCAAAATCACCTCACTATTTTGCAGCAAAACAGTAAATACATAATCCAATTTACAAAAGGGAGGGAAGGTGAAGAATCCCCTACACAAACGAATACTCTAGAGAAAATTGCACATGCTTCCTAGTTACTAACCCAGGAGCAAGTATATAAGAAAACTGTACAGTGTACTATACAGGTGAGTTACAAGTATAGGCTTGGGTATATGCTCCGTCAAGTAAAATGTCTTACTGTTCTACTATAGAAGCTGATCCTGCTTTCCATTGAAGTCAGAAGAAGCTGACGGAGGAGTTCTGGAAGCAGTAGATTGTGGTGGCGCAGTAAGGGCATAAGTGAGTCTCGACGATGATGAATTTTCAATGAGACCAGCAATGCCAGCAGCTGCAGATTGAGCATTTGAGGGGAGGAATAGGTCATGCTTCTGGTCTTTGTAAGCACTCCAAACCTGAAAAGCAGGAGGGAAAATGATTGTAGAAGGTAAAAGCTAATATATGGATAGTAGCATACTTGCAACAGGAAGCAGCAAAATGCCGAAACAATGTTTCAGCTGCGGAGAGGCAAAAGCCAAAAGCTCAAACAACCATGTTATATTACTCAAATGTGTTGAGACTTACATCAGAATTATTCAATAGTTCTCGCACTTTAGTGCAATGGGCCCCTTCAGTAGCAAAGGCATGCAAGACCTGATTAAGGAGATAAATAACTTGTCAAAAACAATTGTTGAACCATCAACAGAATATTGGGACAAATTAATCAATACAGAATATTTGCTCTACAAACAGCCACAGTTGAAAGTACTTTCTTTAATGTTTGCCAAATTGTGCAAAAAAACTAACGAAAAAGAAATATAATACCCGCAGAAAGAAATACAAAATATAGACCCGAGTAAATGCATCGATTATTAATTTGAAGTGTAAGATGTCAGAATTAAGAAACTAAAACGTAATCGTTGACTCTATGGAAACTCGTACTATTACTAACAAAATGTGAACTAGTTAAAAACCACAGAAACACTAGGTGCGGTTTTACTCGGTACGTAGACTGGAACATACATGAAGATATTTTTTTATTTAAAGAAAATACTTGTAAAGGAGAAAATATGCAAAAGAGAGAGCCTCAAACTAAAGAGGAAAATAAAATTGACTCAAATTCCAACCTCAATTGCAAGGACCCTGCCAATAGATGCTTCAGATTCATTCCACTTCATCTGAGAACAAAAGCCATTCCTTCCACCAGCCCTCCAATCAAGAAGACCAAGAAGAACTTCAACAAGACCAACTCTGCATTGTTTGCAAAATTTATTTTAGTATTGAATTCGTGAATCCACTCCCATAAACATATAAGATAGTTCAAGCATGCAGTTGTTTCAAAGCAAACTATTGTGTGGCTCCAAAGCCATTCATAACCTTCCTAATATGTAGTAGGTAAATTCATTTTTCTACATTTCCTCAGTCTCATTACAAGGAAAATAGTGAAAATTCAAAATCAGACAGACAGATTAGGTATAGTGACAACACAAACAAAAATTTCAAAGGCCATAAGGTTAACTTCAAAAATACCACTCAATCTATATAATAAATTTTGTTTAATTTTACATGACACTTTAATCCAAGAACGTATTAATTTTTTTTGGTTAAAATTTTATATTCCTGTAAAATTCCTAAATTATTAAATACATGATTTAAAATTTTTTGTATTACTTTTGTCCTCCAAAATTTAAATGGATTTCTTAGGACCCACTAAAGTTTACACATTTTTTAAGTCCTTGTTAGTGTAAAATTAATAGATGAAAATATTATGAGGAACAGTCTTAACATAGTTTTAATTAAACATCTAACCAATATCATATTTAACTGTACCATTTACATGTTAGAACCGTCATCCATATCAATTTCTGTATATTTTAATTACTAACAAAAACCTAAAAAATATGCTTAAATTTTAGAGAGCAAAATAATACAAAAAAGTTTTGGGAGACATTTAATGTATTCGAAATTTTACAGGACAAAAAATGTATTTTACCCAATTATTTTTTATCCACATCCTTTTCTATTTTGATATGTAAATATATTAAATAGAAAAGGATGTTAGTCAGTTACAGTTAGTTTCACAGTTGTTGGCTAGCTGCCTGTAGATAAGGTGTACTGTTGTATTTTAGACTAAGACTGAATGACAATGACAGAAATGCATTGCACAATTCTTTGATCTCTGTTTCTCTCTTCTTTCCCTTCATCCTCTCTGTTCTGTTTTCTTCTCTCTTACCCTTTTTTTTCCTTTCCCAGCTAAATTCTATCATATTTCCACTAGGTGAAAAGAGAGAGCGCACTAATGGATACGGGGGTAATTGAATAAAATGCAGTTAGTTCCTACAAAATGGTGTCATATCACAGGTTTCTAAATTCAAATATTCAAGATCAATGTTATAATACAGAGAAAATAATGAGGATGTCATACATTGGATGCGATGGTTAATTTGAAAAAAATAAAGATATGGAGTTATTTGTGATCGGAAAGTACCAACCAAATTCAAAGGAAAGCTGAAGATATTGGTATATGCTATATTCTATGGTAATAAATGTTGGGTTTTAAAGGTATAACATTGATCTTGAATAAAATGCAGTTACGTTTCTACAAAATGGTGTCATATCACAGGTTTCTAAATTCAAATATTCAAGATCAATGTTATAATATAGAGAAAGTAATGAGGATGTCATACATTGGATGCGATGTTTAAAATGAAAAAGAAAAATAAAAAAGATATGGAGTTATTTGTGATCGGAAAGTACCAACCAAATTTAAAGGAAAGCTGAACATATTTGTATATGCTATATTCTATGGTAGTAAATGTTGGGCTTTGAAGGTATAACATTGATCTTGAATAAAATGCAGTTACGTTTCTACTAAATGGTGTCATATCACAGGTTTCTAAATTCAAACATACAATATCAATGTTATAATATAGAGAAACTAATGAGGATGTCATACATTGGATGCGATGTTTAAAATGAAAAAAATAAAAAGATATGGAGTTATTTGTGATCGAAAAGTGCCAATCAAATTCAAAGGAAAGCTGAACATATTGGTATATGCTATATATTCTATGGTAGTAAATGTTGGGCTTTAAAGGTATATCAAGAGAAAAAGGTGACAGAAACAAAAATGAATATTAAGATGAATGTGTATCAACACAAAAAGAAAACAATACAAATTATTGTATACAAAGTGGTGGTTGTACTAACAACAATTGAAGAAAATACGAAAAATTCGATAAGATGGTTTTGACACATTGATATGAACTGGGGTATTATGCAGTGCCGAAGTCTCACATTGAGTAATATGAAATTACTAGGTGGAGTAGTCAAGTGTTTAGTCTTTCCCCCCTTAACGGCTTACTTTTGAGCGTGAGTTCTATAAGTGTTTGGGTACTTTTCAAAGGTTATCAGAGCTGGTTGTAGATGTATCGGAAAAGGCTACCTAGATGTTGGCTGGCGGTGCTATGATAGGAATTCAGAATTATAGTGTCAAAGTCCCACATCAAGTAGTAAGTGATGCTTGATGGAGCATTTAATTGTTTGGTACTCCCCCCTTAATAGCTAGCTACCTTTCGGAGTGGGATACTAATCTTGATAAAACTATATTGTACAATATTGGAGATCCCATATCAACTAGAGATATGTCCAAATTATAATATACAAGTGAGGTGCAAATCTCACTTACCAATCCAGTTTTACGGGATTGAGTTAGTCGTGACGTAAGGAGGTATGTTGAATGTATCACATCGATTAGAGATATACAAACCTTGCCTTCCCGAACTAATTTTGTGAGGATGAGTTAGTCTTACCACTTTTTAAGACATGGCTTTTAGTCTTGTTAAAAAGAAATGGGAGACCAAGCAACAATTCATGGTGAATAATATACCTGACTAATTTGGCTTTAACCTAGTGAGATAGCGGGATTTATATAGCCAACCTAACTAGTAAGATAATGCTGATACTAACAATTATATTTCCATAAAATTAAAGGGGTATTTAGTAATCTTTAATTTCTGATTCAATTTTCAAACCTTCATCACTCATCACTACCATGACTAAATTTCAATTCTACAAGAAACAAGAGGAAGTCAAAAGACATAACCAATGTTTCCATAAAAGGAAATAATAAGGCCTTATAATTGAAATTGATGCGATGAGTTTGAAGTTGTCTGCAACTAATGCAATGCTCTATCATGAATTTGGATCTCCAAGTCATAAAATATTGAATCAGTTAAAAGTAAATTAATTTTCAATTATTCAAGGTACTCACTTAAGTCCTTGTGCAACAAGAGCATCCCTGGCTCGGTTACCGGCAACCACAACACGTTTTAGAGTCTCAAGAGCTAAAATACTTCCACCTTGCCACCCTATAGCTTTCATCAGCAGTGGAACAACCTGGAAGAGGAAATTTAAATAATTTTCTTCTGTTTGGTCAGACAGTTAAAAAGTAGGTCAGTGAAAATTATATTTATGGATATAGGAAACACCAGCAACAAAAGCATTCTAACATTATCAAAAAGAATCTAGAACCCTCTTCAAAGCATGAGACTAAATATTTAAACTTTACAAACACTTTTTTCCATACTCACAAGCTAAGTCACTCAATATCAACTTCAGTTGATTGGTATGTCCTCCCATAGTCAATATTTAACCTTTACTCCCAACAGAAACGTTATCTAAACAATAAACCCCACCATAGGAAAAAAAGTAATAAACTCATCAACACCAAAATTTCTCCAAAGTAGCATGATTTTCCCCACAATTGCAAGACTAAATACTTGCCATTGAATTACTACGGAAATTCAAAACTAGGATTAGAAGCTAATAAACTCAGTTGAAAAAGGTCCATAGTTGCTTCTTTGGTGAACCAGGATAACAATTCACACACTAAATAGAATCTGAAGATGGACAATAAAGAATCCAGAGAGATTTTGGGGATGATCCCTGAGATGAACAAAGGAAATTCTGACAGACAAACAAGTCTCTTAGTAATCACATTATCTTCAGCAGAAAATTACATAAGCAGCATAAAAGAACGTAATATTGTATATTAGCAGATTCACATAGAACTTTCTTGTCAGATACCTGAGGTGTTCCAACACTCGTTGCAGCCATGGCTTCTGCACAGGTGGTACTAGCAGCAAGTTGATGCAAGACACGCAAACAACTCAGGCGCACACGTTCTTGAGGTGTTTGTGTGTTCTCTGCTGATTCAATATCCGGGTCAAATGTCTGTTCTGCTTGTCTCCCGTTGTTTACCTCACCCGATGACATTGTTTCTCTCCTTCCCTCAAATGCAACAGCATTAACTAGTTTCGGTACATATCCAAGATACCCAACATGATCTGCTAGTGCAGGGTGCACACGCAATAAGGAAACTAGTGCGGCAGACAGAAGCAAAGGAAGCTCCGGATCAACAACCTGGGCTTCATAATGTGTGGCAGCAATGGATGACAAATACTGATCTAGTAGACCTTCCAGGAACCTTTTAGGGTTTCTAAGAGGGAATTTGGGATCTTTCAAAAACAGCCGAACATAGATGCCACCAACCTGCATCCACACAAAATTTTAGTTCATATGAGAATATAAATTATTGATCATACCAATGTCATAAAAACAACAAATTCAAATATCACATGTATTACACAATACCTGTGGCTCATCTCTCATTTCCTGCTGTCCAGATGCCTGCTCAGGTACATCCCAATCAACAACACGCCCTTTCATCTGCTCACGGTATAGCTCTGATGACATAGTGGAAATTTGTGCAGATAAGGAAGCTGCCATTGCTGGCGTCCATACAAGTTCTGGTGTCTCCGTAGTCTGCTCAAGGGCAACTACAACAGCTTCACCAGGTCCATCCTTAATTACTGATACAAGGCCGTCAGGGAGAAATCTTGCAAGTGTTATAGCAACTCTTGGTCCATGCATTGGTTGGCCAACAAGCTTTCCCAACAAGGAAGCTGCCATAGCTCTTTGCTGGAGTGGGATTTCTTCTGCATCCAATTATGAATATTGTCAATACAAAAAAATTCAGCAAATAAATCTAGAGGTGAGAATAATAAAAAGACCAACTAGGGTGCACATGTCTCCTACCCTTCAAAGGCAAGAGCAATTCAAGAATGTAGACAACACCACCATGCTTGGCAGCAGCCCAGGCGAGTTCGGGTGTGCTTGCCAATGCATAGAGAACATGGAGGGACCCTTCACGACAACTTGGGGCTGAGTGAAGCATTTGTAACAAAAGCAGAAGACTAGACCCATCCGCAACCATGGCTTGCAAACAAGGAGCATGTGCAGTTAAGAGTGACAACACTGCTAGGCAAAGTTGAGGAATATTACAGACTGATGCTTCAGGCACAGAAAAGCATTCAAAAAGTGGCAGTAACTTGTCTTTATTAGAAAATATGGATGCCAAATTGGGATTATTAGTTAGAAGGTTCTGCAGAAAATACACAAGATTAGTCAGACACGTCAAATAAAAAAGCATTTCACTACACAATAAAGCAGTAAGGAATTAACCTGAAGGGAGGTCAAAGCAGAATGCAGACTTTTAATCAGCTCAAGTTCTTCTTTTCCTGCAGATTGTTCTAGAACGTGCTGCTCATTCACGGATTCCTCAACAGCCTCACGCGCATCCTCAGAAGTCTTAGAGGTATCTTCAACATTATGATTGGCATCTTCAACATTATGATTGGCATCTTCAACACTATGATTGGCAACTCCAACCTTATGACTGGCATCTTCAACCTTATGACTGGCATCTTCAACTTTATGACTGGCAACTTCACATTGATTGTGCACAAGATAAGATATAAAATCAATCAGAGCAAGGCAAAAAGTTTCTGGTTCACTAATTTCAAAGTCCGGTTGATCATTGTAGACTCTCAAGTAAACATTTCCAATGAATAATTCTCTGGATAGTGCTTTATAGACAAAATCGTGTGAATCATTAATATCATATGAGCCATCTGGACCTTGAGATGAACGTTGCTGATCCACAAATTTCAGCAACTCTGCTCGCGTTGAAGAATTCCAGATAATCTGCAGAGTATGCAAAGATACTATCAACAAGCAAATACAATCAAGAGACAGCTTAATTTCATTTTCGTAAATTTGAAGCATTAATATTCTAAACCAACAAAATCGCCAATTACTTGTGAGAAATTCATGGATTATCTTATTGAACACCACAGGCAGTCAGTATGTAGAATCTATTAAATTTCCAGGAAAACTAGTGACTAAAAGAAACAACAAATAACCATATAAACAAATTTGCATACATTGGGGTGAATTCTGGGGTGTCCGCATAGATAAAGCATAAACTTTCATTGTGATACATAGCATAAGTTTTTTTATTTTTTATTTTAAAAGGTCGCATGACTGTCTAAACCCATTAGGGATGGCAAGAGGACGGGGTGTGTACGGGTTTGACTATTTCATCCCCATACCCGTAGTAAAAATTCATCTCCATACTTAACGGGTATGAATTTATTTTGTCATTCCCATCCCCATTGAGAACAGGTATACCCGTACCTCTTCTTATTCCAAATACTACTTAAATAACCTTTTTATAAAAAATAAAAATTTCAGTAAAGAAAACATACTCTTATCAAGTATTCAATGTCAAATGAGAATATCAAATAATAATTGGTATTAAAATAAAGAGAAATAAATATAGAATTAATCTCCCTTATGTGAAATACACACATAGGGTTGTTTATTTATAGGTAGAAATAAATAATAACATAACAGAAAATATGAGCTCAGCCAGTAGAAATAAGTGACTAAACTAAGGATCAAAGAAAAGTTAATATAAATTTTTTAGGTTGCCTAATAAATTAAAGGTGTTTTAGTAATTCAAAATGGAGATGGATATGAGGAGGAGGAAGATGGATATTGGGACGGATATGAGAACGGGGACGGGGATAGGATAAATATGTATATACTCATCCCCGTTCCCATGTCCAATTTAAAAAATTGGGTATTACCCATACCCATACCCAATCAATGTGGGAATTCTCCGTCAAAATCGAGTCAGGTTCAGACAATACCTACATGGACGGGTTCATTCACCATCCCTATATCCTATACAACAGCCAGGTACATTTTCCGTTTGTGCCTTTTCTTCTTTTAGGGGAAAGGGGTGTCATTCACGAAACATTTAAGTCAGTAACAATGTGGTACAGATATTTTAGCAACATTCAGGTTACATGATTTTGAATTTTGATTACTGTTGTGAACCAGCAAAGCAGCAAGATCAAAATGAGTTGAAGGCACTAAAATTTTCTGAATCAGTTTTAGTATAAAAACTTTATTTCTAATGTCCAGGGCTTTTCCAGAAGGCCCATGTCCTTTTCCCTGTGCGATAGATCCCTTCAGCCCATTGTTTTCTCTCAAAAAAAAATTCAGCTCTTATTTAATATGAAGACTGTTTACCAAAATGACAAGGTTTTTCCTTTTTATTTTAGATCTTCAGCTCAAAATTGCTAATTTTTTCATTCCCAATGGCAGAGCACATCACAGGCAGCAACCAGATAGGTTGCATGTGGTGGCGGCATCTGTGGTTGACTGCAGCGGCTATGATTGCTGAACCAGAAAGTTGTGCTTTGCGTTGCAGCTGGTAGTTTAGAATTTTTAATTCTGGGTTAGGTTGGGTTGTATGACCCAACCCTTTGAAAAAGAACTATTGGGTTTGGATTGGGTAAGGACCGAGAACAGTTTTCAAAATAAGGAAATTAGGGTTGCATGGGCTCAGGTCGGGTTGGGTTGAGCAGACCCGTGACTTTATCTTCCTCAGGTTGAGTCTTGTGTGATTTCCACTATAGCCATTCCACGACACCATTCTGCCACGTGGAAAGCAGCCATGATGCATTGCCAGAAAAAACCCGATTCACCACGGTCATGTTGTGGCAGCCCATGACAAATCCACCACCGCCATTGCACCTTCATGGCCATTTTTCGATAACACTGAATAATCTTTTGACTGATTTAGAAAATGAATACAGACTAAAAACTAGCCACTATTCGTACTAATGACTCTCCATATAGCTTCTTTTCAAACAGATTAATCACTTAAACTACGTTTCAACAATCTGTGAAATGGAATAAGACATTAATTGAAACCTTTACAGAGCAAAACAAGAAAATAAGGGCCATGTCATCATCATGGATGATGAGAAAAGAAAATACCTCTGGTGATTCCAGGTTTGCATTCAATTTGGACAGTAAATCTTTGGGCATTTGATCTTTTAACATGCTAGAGAGCTTGGGAGTTAGCAAAACTCTCAGGGCATCAGCCGCTGCCTGATTGTAAGGTGTTGCACTCTCATCACTACACAGACCACTGAGTCTTGACAAGGCCAGAGATGCTCTTATGGCATGCATGTTTTTGGCAATTTGAACACTAGCACCAACACCATGTGATTCTGTCGCATCAGATTCTTCTGCAGTTGAGTCATACTGAAGCAGCAGTGGCAAAAGGTACCTATCATGGACCATATTAAACAGATGAATCCAAACTATATTTTCAAGTATAACTAAATAGGATAAAACTATATTTTTTTCGGTGCCATAAATATAGTCAATATAAAATTTAGAGCTCATTAGCAAACAAAAAAACTCAAGAAGTCAACACTTCAAGGTTTAACTGAGTTTAAATTATAATACTAGGTTAGAGTCAGATGGTATTATTATTAGGTAAATTCTGTCTCTTGTGCCTATTAAATCAAGAGGTAGAGCTTTTACTAGATGATGTCAACTTTCACTTAATGCCCAGTGCAGCCCATTTAGTGAGGTATTGAATCAACACAAACAAAAGTCAGATTCCAAACAGATTATCATAGATGGGAATAACTCCCCAATTGAAGGGAACCTAGTGTTTGAGGAAAAAACTCTATATGTCACGCCTTATTTGCTGATGTAAGCTTAATGCATTCAGGAGAAGAGTGTCACTCCTATGCCTTAGCTGGTAAAGCTGTTACTGGCAACAATTCTGAGTAAGATCAATAACTATAGTTTGGCTAATCATTTGCAGGGAGTATTCCTCTTAATCCTTCCCTTATTTCTCTTGTCAGTAGTTCCCATATCGTTGTCCCATCCTTGTTTGCCTAGCTCAGCTTCGAAGTTCAATCTTGTTCATTCTTTTACATTGGAACAGCATGAAACATAAGGGGTTTAGGTGATGGAATCCTACTTTAGAAGGAGATTGAAAGAGTAAGGAATGTGTCTAGAGATGTCAGTTAAAAAATAACAAAACCTGATACAAACGGGTTAATGTTTGAGAAAATCAGGAAATTACTAGTTTCTATAAGGATCTCAAAATTGAGAAACTGGTAAGAAAAATACTGTTTCAGAAATTTCTGAGAACCAGAGTTGGGAAAGCACATATAACTTAACAAACACTATTTAAATATGCACTTATTGAAGATACTTATCCCATTTACTCTCTAGACTCGTCCTCCTCCGAACTTGAAATTGATATAAAACAATTTACTCAATAAAAAAGTAATTGAAGAGACATACCATAAGACACCAGCCTTCAATAAAGCATCTTGCAATTCAGAGGAAATAGAAACATTGGCAATAGTCTGTATAGCAGCATCAACTGCTGCAGGTACAAGTTCAAATTCAGTGCAGTGCACAATGTCCTCAACTAATCCAGAAAACTCAAGTATCTCAGCTCTGGCAGCCTCAAATTGACTAAGAACTGAAAATGTTCGCATGATGTTTGTGACAATGATTGCAGATGGTTCATTTCCAGGAGTAGTTGGCTGAACGACACCCATGCAACGGGAAAGAAGAGTTGCAAGAAGATGTACCCCTCCATCTCTTACCAGCTCTTCACCATTCAATTTAGAAGATGCACATCTAACCATATGAAAATACAAGAACAAAGGTTATCAGATTTTGTTTAAATCTAACAGCATTATGGTTCTTACAAAGTGGTATAGGCCTAACTCAACCCCCACTTCGTAAGAATAGTGAACCCTAACAAAAAAGAATATGGAACTCTTACGTCAGCCAGACCAGCTCTGATGCAGCAACAAGGAGAGGTGCTCTATCTGAAGAAAGAAAATTGTTATCATCCTTGTCCACAGTAACAGCACTCAGCAACATGGGATAGCCAGCATATTTGAATGGCTCCAATACATCTCCATGTCTTCTGTATAAAATACATTGCCCCTTCAACAAAAGTAGCAATCTCCACGGCTGGGGACCTTGCAACCCTTGCATGGTAGCCTATGTTCACAAAATGTATAATTTAACAAATTATAAAGGGCACAAATATAAACCAATTCATTGTAATGGAGGATATTATCATGCACCAAGAAATCAGACTGAAAATGAAAGAGCATTATGATTTGATGAACCAGTTTTGTGCTAGTATATAACATTGTAAGCTTCAACGAATGCATTTTGTATCATTAGAACATTAAATAAATAAATATGCTTAAATACATTTTTTCCCTATCAGGATTTTAAGTCCGTAACATACCCAAGACAAATCAAAATTCCATTTCCATCTATATATAAAAAGGAAAACATACAGATTCTAGATTTTATGGAACAAGATACTTGATTTCAGAATTTATTGCTTAAGACAGCACAGCTCTTCATAATTTTTCTGCTGAGATACTTTTAGAAGTATGAAAACCGTTACATAGAAAACTAGAAAGAACAATGCTGCTTTAGTGACACTAGTTGAAACAAGATTACAAAGAAGCCTGTGTATGACAAGAAAACATTAACTACCTGGAGACGTTCATAGGCCTTTTGTATAGCAAGAAACTTATCCCTCCCTTCTGGATTTTTGTCAGGATGATATTTCATAGCAAGTTTCCGATATTGCCTCTTCAGTTTTTCTTCATCAATGTTCTCAATCTGCTTCGATAAGCTAGATGCTTCATCTGAAATCTCCAAAGAATTTCTTTTATTTACATCATCACTAGATATATCCTCGAAGGATATTTCAAGGATCTTGCAAGCTTCTTCTTCAGATAGATCCATAGGCTTTCTAGTCAACTCTTCACGCCACATTACAAGTAATGATTGAAGAAACTCCACATGTTCAACAATTGGCCAATTTGGAAAACGAATATCATCACATAGGTTCCTGAGGTAGTAACGGTGACACCACATTTCATCTCTCAACTCTGGGTATGTCACTGGAGGCATGGGGGCATAGTCATACAAAACATGGCAATGCTGTGACAATTTCTGCGGAAAATCGCCAAGATGCTGCAAAACCTGATGAAGAGCAAAGGAGAATCAAATCAATTCCACTATGGGAATAAACCAAGTGAATTGTAAAGATTAAAGAAAAATGAAAATCATCAAAGTGGCTACTACAAAGTTTAGATTACCTGACGAATTAGATTTTCTGCCCTCATTTTGTGAGTCCATATTATCTCTGGGGTGTCAGAATCTGAAACCATTGCAGCAGCAAATGCTGCTGGACCACTACGCTCCAGTACATACAACAAAGATTCAGGGAGAAGTCCACCAAGAACACTACGTTTTGCCAAAGGCAATGAAGTTGAAACAGCAGCCTCTTCCCCACCATGAAATGCTTGATGGACATGGGTGACAGAAAAGAGTTGCCCAATTGAAAGTAGATTAGACCCAGGATATGCCAGTGCAAAATAAAATGCACCAGTGCTGTACAGACGGATCATAGCTTTGGGATTCCGGGTAACAATGGCCTTAAGCAATGAAGCAGCTGCCTCAACAATAATTGGCTCCCCAGAAAGAATGGCCTATCCCCACCCCACCAAACGAAAATAATATAATACTTGAATTTGTTTAGAAGTTGGAAGCTTAGAATAACTAGGGAAGACAAAAACAAGCTAGCTTAGGCCTTCTGGCCCAGCATGCTGAAAATGAGCAGGCCAAGCAACCAATTGAAAATGGGCTGGGTACCGCCAGGGAAAAAACTAAAGAAAAACAAAATTATAATTTTTTAATTATTTAGTATATACAATTAATTTAAATAGACTAATTTGTTAAAGGATGTAAGATAAATTTTTAATTTAGTTTAAATTAGCTTGAATATTAATTTTAGTAATAGAAAATTAAAGTTATAAACAATAACGATAACATATATTTTGAATTTTAAAAACAATAAAATCTTCATGAAATACATGGTAAGAACTTTAAACTTAAATTTTTAATTTCTTTTTTTTTTTAAAAAAAAGGTTGACAAGCGAAGCAGGTTAGGCCACAATAGGTTAAAACACCTAGCTGGCCTACCTTTCTTTTACAGGTCTGCCTACATCTAGGCACCACTAAGAATAACCTACAATTATCCTATCACACACATATCAAACAACTTGAATTCAAAACGATAAAGGTAAGACTTAAGACAATCAATAACTAAAGAATCTGCCAAAATAATTTTGATAAAGAAATGCTACCTAGAATCTGTTTTGACTTTTAGAAGAAAAGTATATGAAGAAAAAAGTGAAATTGACTTCTCTTCAAATTAAAATCAGTTTGTGCATAAGCTAATTTGTACAAGCTCCCAAATATAGTTTCTCTAATTTTTTATTTTTAACTTGCACATAATTTTAACTAGTGGAGAAGTCACTTTCACTTTTTTCTTCATATTTTTTCTCTCCTAAAAATCTTTCTGGAGAAGCTCATCCAAACAGAAAAAGATCCAAGTCACAACACATCAGTATTCTCCAACACAACTGGTTAACAAAGGTACAGTTCCTAAAATTACCTGTGCAATATGCGGAAGGCAGCGTGGACTTGACAAGATTCGTTTTACTCTAGGAGTTGGAGTAACAATCTCTCCAGCATCATCTAAATCTGAATGCGCCGATACCATGCTATGCAATATGGATAAAGCTGTCTCCCCAACCTGAATATAATATTCATATTCTAACCATCAGAAGGATACAAGCAAAATAAAATTAAAGTAAATGTCAAAAAACTGTTTTCGATAAGACAAGACAACTATCTTGTCTTCGATTTCCAAATGGGTTTACAGTTATCAACAATTCAACATAACAGAACCTTAACATTGGTGGTCAATCTCAACAGTTCCCCAAAACGATCAAGTAATTCAGATAAAACAATAAGCACAAGTATAAACTAACAAAAAAGAATGTTGAGAAAAAATTAGAGACCACTCGGCAAAAAATGGGAAGAAAAAAATCTAGACAGAAAACATCAGAACAGAATTATTACTGATATTCTCTTCCAGCTTTGACAAAATTCTACCTGAGGCGGGGTAAGGACAGGAACTCTGAGGGCAAGTGCCCAACGAAGTTCACGGATATCACGCAGCTTCTTCCAATCTAGCATCCCAGAAGCCCAAAACCTTGTCGTCCAATCAATTGCCTTCTTGGACCACAACCTTCTAATAGCATCCTTTTCCATAGGTCCAACTTGGGCACCATCTTTGTCAATATACATCCATTCCTTAAGGGGTTCCATAAAAGCACTAGCAGCAATTAAATTTGATTGCAAGGGAATTGATGTCCTCTCTGAAGTTTCATGGACCACAGTAAGCAGATCAACAGCTAATACGCAGCCTCCAACTAGGACACAAGCCTCCACGTTTGATAAAACCTTCATCAATGCCTGGAATTCAGTAAATCATAGTTAATTTAAATTTTCAATCCATAGAATTGAGAAACTGTTATGTCTACACAAGTGTTTTTAAAACTTAATTCCATTTAGAATAATCAGTAAGCCCATGAACGCTGCTCCTGTTACAAATTGCAACTAGCAGCAATGAAGGTCAAAATTCAAAAATGTATTTTCTTTTAATTCGACTACCTGCCAACATTTTAGTACTCTTAAAGCAAAAATATGAGGATGAACATCAAATAGAACTATGACACAATAGAAAAGAAAATTAACCCTTCCTCCCACTCACTGAGAAGACAGAGCTAGGAAAAAGTAAATTAAACTTGCAAACCTTCAGAAGTAAAAGAAGTCGGTGCCTTAAAGCTCTGTCATCTGTCCTGTCCAAGAGAACAGTAATGTGAGATGTGCCTTCAAAAGGGCCTATAGTCATGTAATGCTGCTCATATACAATTGTCATCGCCCTTGCACAGAGCTCTCTCACCGATGATCCACCACCCCCACCAAAACCATCTAATCTACCCATGTCACACCAATCATCAGATGCACCTAATTCATCAGGAACAGCTCCATCTACAGTAAGCCCAGTGTCTGCATCACACAAGAATCGATGGTAAAGTGCCCTGAAGAAAGCAACAGGATCGCGCAATGGGAAGTCTTGTGCCCTGCCAGCACTGCCACTCTCAAGCAGTAATCGCAGATAATATTGACCGACACAAACTTCTTTTGACAAGCTAGGGTAACGAACACAAAACTCAGAGTAGTTCCAAGATATTTGTGGCACACTCTCAACCCCTGATACCATTTCCAAGGTAGTGCCCCCTGGAACAATATCTTCAGTACGCTCTTTCTCAACATCTAGTTTATGAACTTCAGCTTTCAGAGATTCTCTCAACTCTTGCCTGGTACGCTCATTCCAAATCAAGTCTGCACGATTGTGATCAAGATCAAAAGCTCTCCAAAATTCAGGCCAATTACATAGAAGCCGACCAGATCCTACAGGGGTGTTCTCTACAACAACTTGAGCAGGAGCAGGAATGCCTTCATTCTGCAAACCAACTGCATTGCTGTCAGGATCAACTGAGTTTTGAAATTCGGATTCTGGTGCTTCATTTGAGTTTGCTGACACCACATTAGCTGAAGCCAGAAAAGTTGAATGTCCATTTTGCGTATCTACTGTAGAAGATCCGTTGTTCAAATGTTCACCAGTATGAACTACTGAAGATTGAATATTTGAAGCCTGTCCAGAACTTGAGTCCATGCCAGTTTTATGTAAGTTGTCTAGGCCTCTCACAACAGTACCCACTGTTTGCCTAGCTGAATCAGAAACATCAAAGTTATTAGCTGAAGGGAAAGGTTGCTCCTGAGAAATAAGTCCTCTCCCAATGCGACCTTTCCTGTGCTGAAGTAAACGTCTTTTTCTTTTCCCAATTGATGACTCTTCTTGATTTGTGTCTTCAGCTAGAACTTCATCGGCACGTGTGTGCAAGTAAGCAACAAGACCAGGAGGCAGAATCCGGGACAATAGCTCCAAAGCTGGTTGATAGGAATCTGCCCACAGAGCAACAAGCTGTCGACTAACTTCACGCCGCTCACCAGCTGGATGGAAAAATGCATGCAGTAAATGCCTCAACAAAGCACCATCCCGCAAAGAAGCATCTCGCATGGACTCTGCAGCTATAGCATCTTCTTCTGCAATTGATCGCATTATCATTGCTACTGTTTCTCTAACACTTTCAGCAGGGTGACCAAAAAGTGCAAACAAGCGACGCTTCAACCCTGCAACTTGGCGTAACAATTCAACAAAAACAGTATATTGGGTAGTCTCACCGTGTGGATCACAAATCATAGCCTCAAGCACTTCAACAACAGTCATTGACAGTAAAGGTGATACTGACGTGGGCTTTAATCTGTTGACAAGAATGATGATATAGTTATGATTGGCGAACAAAACTGACTTTGTATGCATAATTGTGGCATGCCACTCCCCTTTAGAATCTGTTACATTTGCATCACCAGGCCCACCACCAATGAGTACAGCTACAAGCCCTGCAGCCTCAGAAGCAACACCTTCTGAACCATTTCTGAGTAAACCCATTATCCTTCCAACTGCTGCCGGAAAAGACATCACATGTGATGCAGCACTTCTTGAGGCAAGTAGTCTACGTAAACATGCTATGAAACCCATCACAGTTGCTGCAGCTTTTGGTGAAGGGGGTGGCAACGGAGGAGATTCTGGAGGAAGATTTGGGGCAGCAGGAAGCATAGTGATCAAGGCCATCAAAGTAACCTCTGGGACTTCAATGTTTGGCGGTACACCACCATAAGGTATACAGGCATTGAACTCCCTTATTCTACGCCATAGTTTAGCCCTTGATCCAGGAATAGAACCACCTTCAGCAACAGCATCTTTGGCTGCAGCTGCCAAATGCTTCAAATGCATTGATGCACTTTCTGCATCAGTAACAGGCTTTTGTTGACCATGTAGCAAAAAAACTCTCCCGCAGGGAGGATCAATACGATGACCAGGCATTGTCAATCTTGGCAATACAGGTATGGCACATTGACCCTGTAAAAGAACACCAGCTGAAATCAAGCATGCACTAGGACACTCCATTCCACAATATTTCATTTTATAATAAGATTAACTCAAATTCAAGAACAGGTCAACATTGATATTATGATATAACACAAGTATTATAGGGCATCAATCATCATATATCAAACATGCAATCATATAACAATTACCAACCAAGATGAATTACATCTACCTACTTCAGTTTGCAAAGCATCACGAACTGCTGCAAGTAAGCTATCACGAGATGTGCTTGCATAAACCTACAATTCACACAATATGCATGAGAAAAATAATAGCATAATACATCACAAACTAGAATAGCACAACAAAAGCTTACATGAATGGGGCATCCATCACTAAATTCAATTGCAAACATCTGGGGCTCTTCAGCAAACCGAACAAGAGCACTTACTGAAGATAATGGACGAACAGTAACAGCCTGCACACATCTAGTAAAAATTCTCAACATTTGACATAACCCAACATAGAACTATTGATAAAGAAACAAATACACATTCAATTGAAGATGCATGCATCTTTCAAGCTTATTATGTCCTCTTTAATATCTTTTTTACCTCCAACAAGGATGTGCTTGCTTGCTGTTACCATAACAAGTCGAGGCTGCATTTGCTAAAGTTTTTTCTTTGTAAAAATTGTAACGTTTCAAATATACACACACACACAACTACTGGATAATTTTCCGGAAGAATAAATAAAATCAAACACTTTTCTCAGAAGAAAATTCTTATACAATAAAAGCACTTGATTTCAAAGTTTACCGAAATGTACCCAGAATATGTGGGTTTATAGAAAACAGAAGACATAAATCAGTGTGGTAAAAAACTCCAAAGACCCATAGTACACAGCAAAACCTTCAACTGTAATCAAGTCATTGAAGATTTGTTTGAAACAATATTTCAGGAAACAATCATTTATCAATGCCTAATTCACGTGCAAGAAATTACATAAGCATGTATCAGTGCCTGTAATATAATAACAAATTTGCTTCTGTAAATGCTACATCCTATTCACAAGTTGACTTAATACGTCACTTACTTCATAATTCTCAGGGCGCCTTTCAACAAGCGAAACCTTTGTAAGAATGAGCTGACGAGATACAGAATCGCCATGATCACCTAGTCCTCCTTTAGGGCCAACTCCTAAGCTCAACCCTGGAACATTTAGAGTTCCATGGGCAGCAGAACGCAACCTTGTTACAGACCAACCCCCCAATGGGGTATCTTCTGCTCCAACTGCCTCCTTTTCTGCATTACATTTATTTGTTCAATGTTAATAAATAAATTCACAGCAGATAAACAACAAAGTGAAAGTAACATAAACAAGGTAATGACTAGTTACCTCTTTGTTTGATATATTCAGAAATAGAGAGACTTTGAGAACTATCCACAGACAAGGACAGCCCAACCGTGGATTTGGCAGCTTTTGTCTGCAATAAAATTTATGCACTCTTATCATGATTGGTATTAAAACAGGAAGTACAATAATCCTTTGTTATCCAGAAAGCATAACTAAAACAATTTTACAAATGCTGCTTTGTTTAAGTTCCAAAAGGCAAGCTAATTTAAAGTACCAATATCAAACAGAATAATTATTTAAGCATAGACAAAGCCACCCATACCAAATTTGAGATAATAGCAGATGTTGTGCAACCAGAAGCAGCTTGAAAAGCTTTAGACTTTCTTCCATATAAGGGGCAAAGAACAAATCCGCTACCTTGATCAATGTTTTTCTTCCCAAAAGGAGAAGAGAGAAGAATAATTGCAGGTGAATCCATGTCTCTAAAATCCAAGCACCAGCGAAGATCACCCGAATTTGTATCAATAAGCTCAACACCAACATAGGTTACTTTCAATTTCTGTGAAAGCCACCAGTCATACAAGATAATTAGTTTAGCTACTCCACGTCCTCTTTTTTTGTACAAGTTTATCACATAATAAGGCAACAGTTTTGTTCAACAAAGATTTAAAAAACTAAAAATTAAATAATCTCCACAGTATAAAACATTAAGGTAGTGTTTCAATTAAGGATTTCATCGTTACAAGGAATTTGGCATTCATGGAAATTTAATTGCTTCAATTAAACTAGGAATGTCCAAATATTAAATGATTAATGATACTTTTTTTCCATATGTAACCAATAACTACAAAATCAAATATCTTGGAATTTGAGTTTAAGGTCTAATTGATCCCCAGAAAACTGACTTATGAAGTGCCCAAGCCTTATAAGCACCACTTTGATATCTCTAGCCAAGATAGAATCACAATTGCCCAAGAGCCACATCATGGTGGCAGCACTCTACAACACTTAACTCAGCCTTTCTGTTTAGCCCCTACGTAGGTAGCTTTGGGGTGATCACAACTAATGCGAATTTCTAACTAAATATGCAGTATTATAATGTCAACATAGTCTACGGCAATCAGAATACAGTTTAAGAAGGGAAAAAAAGGCAATATTGATAAGTTTTACCATTAACACAACTATTGTAAACCTGTATGTTATATTGCTATTGGATAGGGAAAATAGGTGTGGGAGAGAAAGAAAGGGAGGTGCAAAAGAGACAGAGAGAGAGAGACAGACAGACCGAGCTTTACGGGTGAGAATCTGTGGTAAAACCATAGAAGAGAAAAAGAAATTTCCAAATTTTGTTGTTTTAGGTATTATTTGAAATCCCTTCATTTCGCTTGAAAAAAAAATTTATCAGTTAAACAATTTACTTGATCCCTATAGTTGTCCTCATTTTAAGTTTCAGTCCCTGTGCAAGAAAACCACAAGTTTTAATCTCTGCAATGGTTTTGTGCGGTGGTTTATAACTGCGAAAAAGTTTTTTACTGATTTTACATCAGTAGGAAGTTTTCTCTGATCCTAACAATAAGGACCAAACCTCAAGTTTTATACACATGCAGGGACTAAAACTTACAATGTTATTATAGGGACTATAAACTTAAAATCGGGGCTATTACAAGGACCAAATAAATAGTTTAACCTTTTTTATGGGATCCGTCTCTTCTAAAGAAAGGTAAAATAAGGACTCTCAACGTCCATGAAATATCAATCATCTATATTACATGCGCGTCCATAACAAATCGTAAATGTGTAAGAATACATTACTAAATCCTTCCACGCTTTCAGAAGTGCCAAATACATTTTTATTAGTGGTATTTTAAAGTCAATTTGTTAGAATAAGTTGTCTTCAACGAAATTTATTGAAAAGTTGTTGTGTGCTTTGAGCTGTATCTAGTTCCTAGATATGCCTTTTCTTATTCTCTTCCCTTCCCTCTCATAAGTTGTATCCGGTATCTCCCAAAGTTAATATAAAAAAGAGATCCTATGAGAGCGAAATTCACTCTCTCAAATTCATTCTAATTTTTTTGTACTTTTCTCAATTTAAAAGTTAAATCCCTCTTTCAAAAACTTCACACACTTATCTTCAAAAGAAAGATACGAATGAGCATACACACAACAAATTATGAATAAAGCACAACAACTAATAAACAGTGCCACACACACTTAGCCATCGCAATGCAATCATGAATCCACTCCGCCGTCTTTACTTACATGCCAGATGAAGTTCACAGAAAAGCAATCATCAAAAACATAAAATCAATCACAACTAAAAAAGCAACAGTGGAGCAGCCTGACTTACAAAAGGAACCCACTGAGACGCCCGTCGCCGAAGATGAAGCACCGGGAACTCAGCCACCGGCGCCAACCGATTCCAGCGTATCCGATGCAACTCCGTCAAAATACTCGCCCTGTACCGCGACGAGAACTTCATCGCTTTGAATTTTCCGCGTCCATCGGTCCTCACGCTGAGATTGAACTCATTCGAATTCTCATCGCGGCCGAGAATAGGCGCGGCACCCTCGAAATCCGTCGCTACATCGTACGAGTTGGTGACAGATAGCGTGGAAGGATCGAGAGTTAGAACGGAAACGCTCGAAATGCAGAGTATCCGCTTGTAGCGGCCGCGCCATGAGTGCTTGACGACCGTGTAGCGCGCCAAGTACTCAGGCTCTTCGAGCGGCGGTGGAGCGGAACTTGCGGCGGCGGAGGCGGTACCTGCGTTTTCCATGACTGGCGGCGGTCGGAGCTGGACAGGGCGATTGAGATCGGATGCGTAACGGCTCACGGATTCGACCTGTGGAAGATAGGCAAGGGTGTGGACACGCGGCGCATTGTGGAAGCGGAGGAAGAACCAGAGTCCCTGCTGCGACGATGAAGGTGCCGCCGCCGCCGCCGGGCTTCCGAGAGGCCGAGAGTGATTCGCCCCCAGCTCTGAGACTTAAGAGAGGTGCGGATTACATTCAATTTTGGTTGGATCGAACGGAACCCTAACTACGGCGATTGGTTCATCCAATGTGAGGTTTGGATTGGACTTGCGATGGAGAATCGAAGGGTTAGGTTTGCGAAAATCAGAGAGTGGAAAATGGAATTATAGCAACGCAAGAGATCGATGTAGAGTGGCAGAAATGGCGAGAGAAAGAGGGTAGAAAGAAGTGGGAGGAGGAATAGCAAGGACACAACGCACCGTCTCACTGATCAAGATGACGTGTCCATTTCTTATTCGCTATCAATTAATACACTCAAAAAAATAAAATGAAAACACTTTTTGCTTTTGTAAGTAATAAATAAATATCTTAATTAATGTTATTATAACACACTTTTTCCCCTCTATCACCACATAATCTAATTTTGTACCAAAAATACAATTGGTATTGCTCCAATAAATGTTCACATTAAAATAATAAAACAACGAGATCGGTTAAATAGATTAATTTTAAAATATATGAATGCGAAATTTCTAATCTCTGTATCAATTTATCATGTTTCAGAATTACGGAAAATCGTATTTGAATTATCGAATAAATATTAGGGTGTGTGATATTTTAAGCAATGACTTTTTGTTTTATTTTAATAAGTCTCTTTCTGTTTGTAACAGATAACAAAGAAGGTTAACATGTTTAACAAAAATTGCTGGCGGTTAAACATATTAAATTTAAATATGTAAAATGAAATAACAATAAATGCATTCTCGTTTAGGGATTGATTCAAATAGTTCATCAAATTAAAAAACTTTTCGATAATAGTACATCAACATTTGTTAGTTTCGTTCAGTTTGCACTGATACATAATTATGAAACAACTTATCAATACTTATAAGTGATGTTGAAATTAATTATTTTTAAGTAAAATTTTATATTCTAACTTTTAGATGTAAAAAAATAAAGCTAAGAGAATAATATTAAGAGGTGATTAATTAATTTTTTTAGCAAACATTAATCATCAATAAAGGTTTTAGATATTTTATATCTGTAACGAAATTTTCTATAACAACCTTCTTATGTTTAACAAACTATTTTTCCAAAGAAAATATTTAAAATAAGTACTGTTACTTTACCAAATTCTGTTATCATCAGCTCTTAGATACTCGTTATAGGAAATACATAGTCAATCCGGGTGGTACAGTACTGGAGTATTCTGAAGTATCTGATTAAATTAACTAGATTAAGCTCACCCTGTTATCATTAGACGAAAATATTTAAAATATAAATTTATAGTACAATTAGAATAAAATATTTCTTATTATTTTATATTTATATTATTCCTTTAATATTTTTCACATATATATATAGATCTAATAAATAAATAAATATATATATATATATATATATATATATATAATAACTTATATATTATCACTTACCACGATTAATGTACTATTCTTATTTTTATTGATGAGTTCCCATGATAACTTTCATAACATTACTTACAGTGACAAATAAAATAGGCTCGTCACCACGATTAGAACAATAAAAGTTAGTCATTACTTTATGTTAAATATAATATTCTTTTATATTTCCATTACACAACAATACGTTACAATTAATTAAACTATATAAACTCAATTAAAAAATATAAAAATTATAATACTCAATACATTAAAAAATTAACAAATATTTAATTGAAAACACTAATTTTTATCAGGATCTTGAAACTTAACAAAATTTTCATAGAAAGCTATTGGTTTTATTCAAATTAAATAATAAAATTATGTATTGTATGAAATAAATATATACCAGAGTAAAAGGATAAATGTTTTTTTAAATCATTTTAAACAATCCAAATATTTTTTTAAATATAATATAGTTATATTAAGTTTAAAATATAATATGTTTTAGTTATCTCAAATTGAAAAAATCCCTTTACACAAATATTTGAAGTCACATTCACTTTGATATTTTTTCCTCACCTGTTATTAATATTTTACATACATGTAAAGTAACTTATAAAGTAATGTAAACTGTTTATGAAATTATTTTAAATTAATTTATAAATACATGCTAAAATGCAATAATTATTTTAGAAGTAATTATAGTTTTGTTTTTTATTGAATGTATTAAATGGTTATAAAAATTCTTTACTGAATTTTTGTTAAATTAATGAAATTTTCTTTTTACACTATTTATTCAAATAAAAATGAGAAATATAATTCAGGATTTGATACATTTATTGGTCTAAATTTTATTAGGTTTACTAGTTTATTAATTTAATTCAATGTAATTTAAAAAATTAACCTTAATTTTAGATTTCTTTTACAATATAATATGTTATTTTGAACGTCATCGGTTAAAATAACTTATAAGCACAATTTACCATGCGTGCATATTTGAGAACATGGATAAGGCTAAACTAGCTGTGTAATATAATGATATTTAGAGATTTTGGTATATTTAAGAGAAAAAAATAGTACTATAAAGGGAGAGAAAAGCTTCATAAAAGAGTTAGAGTGTATAATAACTTAGTCAGTGGAAAGTGGTCCTTGAAAAAGGAAATTTTTTCATCGAATTTCTTTCATAAAATACATTAAAAAAGAATTTACGAACTTTTGATTGATAACTTTTATCTTTGCAAGTCGGTTGACCATACAATATTTTTTATTTTATTTTTATAACTATTAAATGGTAAAAAATTAGAAAAAGTTATTAATTATAAAAAAATATTAAATAGAGTAGTTTTAATTAAAAGTTAAAAAAAAAAATCCATATATCCGGACTATAATCCAGCTAAAATACTCAAAATATAAAATGGGGACAGATTTTATTATAATCGAAGTCCCTAGATTCATATGAAGTAAGGTGTTCGATCAAAAGGTGTCGCAACAACAAGTAGAACCATGAAATTGGAAAGAAAATAAGAAGTATTGGAAAGTGACTCTAGAACTACCCGTTCTTGCCAACTCCACTCGATGTCAAAGCTTGACTGAGTTCCAAGAGTGTCTGAACACCTTTTGATGTAAAATTTTTACAAATATTTGATCATACGGTTGACCACTACCCCAACTTAGTGTGGGTTTAGGTCATTTTAACCCATACATTGATCGGAGGGGATGAAATCTTAAGCCAACAAACATAGTAGATAAAGCAATGAGATCAAGGAAGAACAAAAACATACACTGATAAAATACTTCTACTTCCCACAAAAGATAAAATTAGACAAAACTTACTCAAAGTCAAATTAACTAAAGCCGCTCCAATGTTTATTTTGCATTTGCAAATGAACAAAGAGCATATGCTCATATATATGATATAGAAAGATAGCAAATGGAAAGGACCAAAGTAAAATTAAACACCAAAAGAGAAGATACAACAACTTTGCGGCCTGTTTACCGCACTGGCTGCTGATTATAGTGAGCTTTCTCTTTTTTCTTGGCTGCAGCCAGCTTTGCACTCCTTGCAGCAGCCTCATTGGCGGCGGCACGTGCAGCAGCATCCATCTCCTTGCTTGACTTTTTCTTCTTCATTGAGGCAACTTTCTTAAGTCTCTCTTTAACATCAATTGCAGAGTTATCCTCAGTCTTCTCTGTTTCAGGAGTTTCAGAAGTTGTATTTCCAGCCTCCACACCATCAGGCTGGTCTTGTGATTCTTTCTGCTCCTTTAAAGATTTGTCCTTCCTCTTTTTCTTTTTAGCACTTTTGCTTTCACCAGCAGCATTCTCCTTCTTTTCCACAGAACCATTGATATCCTCTTCCTTCTTCTCAGCACCTAAATTTTTGAAGGCCAGAAAAAATTCCAAATAAGGAAGATTTACTAAGCTACATCGTTTTACCTGAGATAACTAATATATTAAGAATACTTTACTTTGTATAGATGAATACAATTAAAAACAAACATCAACGTTACCATGGGAATCATCTTGCCCAGAGGGTTCCTTTGACGAGTATCCTAGCTCAGCCAAAACAGCTTCAAGTTCTTCAAGCCCCTTTTTCTTTAATTCCTTCTTTGAAAGTTGCCTTTCAGCTTCTTTTGTAACCACTGATGGTTCAGCAGGCTTCTGAGGAACAGGATCGACTTCTTCTGGCACTTCTAAGTCATTTTCATGTTCCTCCTCAGCATCATCATCAACATCATCGAGACCTTCTGACTCACTCTCAATTTCCTGGTTTCAAGTATTCATCAACAATAACAGTTAGCGGATACGTAACCAATGAAACCATCAGGAGAGATAATACACGTACATGTTAGGTGAGAGAATTACTGCGAAGACTAATTTATTGATTGATTTTAAAAATAGCTAACACTCAGGCTTTTTCAACAACAATAATAAGCTTATCTACATGTTAGATAATTTTATTCAGTTCCTTATTTCCAGACATAGATAATGAATGATTATTTGCTACGACAGCAAAAGAGTATGAAGTAATGACCTTGCTTAAGGTCCATATTTAAGTTTGACCGTTGTTGGCATAAAATGTACATCTTTATATGTTCTCCCTATTTTTGCAGGAGTTTAGTTCATCATTAGACATTTATACCATTTAAATATTGTTTCCCTCTGAAAAAGTAAAATACGAGAAGGATGTTCCTATAGCTTTGGGCATGCTTGCTTAACATTATTTTCGTGATCCTAATATTTCTTTAAATGTGAAGGCAAAAAAAAAAAAAAAAAAACACGTGGAAAAGTATAAAAAACTTTGTTGCTGTAACAGGGTAACAACATTCCTTGATTTGTTGATTTGATTATAGTTGTGCAACAATTCTGTATACTTTTCCATGTATCTGATCTCGTGTTTAGCTTCTGTATATATGATTTATGTAACACAAGATCACACACACGGGAAGTTATAGAGTGGTTCCTTACAATTCCCCATGTGTCTGATTTTGTTCTTAACTAGAAAGCTGTATATATGATTTATGTCAATGGTTTCATGTTTTGGTCTTGTTTAGTTGCAATTATTGGAGTCTTGTTTACTTGCAAGATTTGGCCTTTAATTGCAAGTAAACAAGACCAAATCATGAAACCATTAACATAAATCATATTAACGGCAGTTAAACACAAAATCAGACACAAGGGGAAGTATATAGATCCACTGCACCGCTAAATCAAATCAGCAAAGACATAGACTAAGCTGTTAATTGAAAGTAAACAAAACCCCAATAACGAAGTAGATAACACAAATCATATATACAGCAGCTAAAAAAAGATCAGACACATGGGGAAGTATAAAGAACTGCAATGCCATTATAATCAAATCAGCAACCCAACAAAGACTAGGCCGTTAATTGCAGGTAAACCAAAATGTCAAATCATGAAATTGTTAACATAAACCAAATAGACGACTATCCAAATATTATCACGAAGCTAGACAACTAAAAAAATTATGAAATTATCAACAGAACTAGTATGAATTAACCATAAATCTATATAAATATAAGACAACTTGGTAATAATTGATAATTATTATGGAGAACATAGACAACCGGAATAAAATTTGGATAATCATGATCAACATAGACAAGATAATAGAACAGTAAACATTCTTAAATTCGAAAGCTACACAGCTTTCCTGTAAATCAATCAATAGTCAACAACTTTCATGCAAATCTTTCTCCCCCAATATATAAAGCCACCAATACTAAACACCAGATGCAAACCAAGTTCAAATAAAAATAACAGAGAAATACAAGGACCCTGATGAAGCACCATGCACTCCCCTTTGCCACATTCATAGTAAATGAAACATTTAAACTCGATTAATTTTCATCAATGTTTTTGTCTGTATAAGCATTACTCAACTATCTATCTCTAGATAGTTATATAGATAGACAGATAAACACAAATTTTGGTACAGTTCATCCAATCCATTCTGGTCAGACACAAACAACAATCTGTGCCAGAAACCAAAGGATTCACAAAACACTCGGTAATAACCACTAAAAAAAATAATCATGAACATTATTTTTACAAATTGAATAACTAAATGCAATCAATCTATACGTAGATAGATAGACACAAGCCCAAAACATATTTTGGTATAGCAGTGGTGTCCATGCAACTCAACCAATCCACAGCCAGTTTAAAGACAAACAACAACAATCCAAGCCAGTAACTAAACTATGAACAAAAACATTCAGAGTAACCAGGATTATACACTGAGATAACTAACAAACAATAAAAAATATTAATTAGACAACAAAAAAAACTTAAAGCAACAAGTCCATAAGGATTTTCAAGGGAGAAACAGGGCAGGAATTAAAACCTCAGCAACGGCGTCGTTTTGAGTAACGGTCTCGGAAGCAGGCGGAGCGGCCCAAACGGACTCAGGAGGAGCGGTGGTGGCGTAATAGTCGTCATCATCCTCGTCGTCGACATCGGCCCAGGACTTCGAAGTGAGGGGAGCGGGGGCCCAGAAAACGTCCTTCTGAGGGTCTTGGGCCTTGGACGAGCCCTGCTCCTTGTCGGCCTTCTTCTTCTTTTTCTTCAAGCTGCCGAGCGCAGCAAAGACGTTGGTGCTGCTTATGACCGGCGCCTCGTCCCTCCTGCTCGCTCCACCCGCCATTCCCAATCCAAGTCACAGTAAGTGCCGGGGCAAGATCGGAAACGCAGAAAAATGAAGAGCCGAAAATTCTAGGGTTTTGCGGCGGTGTGATCTGAGATAAATGTGAAGAAAAAGGAACGTTTTGGAGTGGGGAAGGAAGAGGATAACCCAGAAGGTGAAACAGTGAGTTGAGGAGGCGGGGATCAACAACAAATATGGATTATGATGATGTATCTAGGACTGAGACTGTTTGCATAGGATTACCATTACCATTTCTATACATACATACACACATACTCATACATTTTATAGGGTCACAATCCTGTGTGCGTGTTTTTTCTGGTGCGGTAGGGTCCGTGTGGCTGTGGTACACTGCTTCTAATGGTCACACGTGTCGTCAACCTTTGACAATGAATCATCACATGATCAACACACGTTTTCTAAATATCTTTTCTAATAAATTCTAAATCTTTTCTTTTAAATAAAGTGTGATTTTTGAAAAAACATATGAAGGTATAGGAAACTCATTGTAACGGTTGATTTGATGATTCTTGAACAAGACTGTGCTGTTAATATTTGATTAAATAAATAGTTGTTGTCTAATTAAAAAATAATTTCTATAAAATTTATTTGTATATAATGATATGATGATATAAATAATGATTTAGCTATTTCTCTTTTTTTAATAGGATTTTATTGAGGTGAATTGCCATAAAAAAAATATGCTTTCTAAGTATTTACTTAGTTTGAATGAACTTTTGAAGCAGAATTTTGAAGTTGAACAGTTGAATTAAATAAATACACCTTAAAATACATTACATAAAATATTTATATTATACTGAAGAAAAATAAGTTTTTCTTAAAATGTTTTTGTATTTTAAAAGTTTTTTTTTTCAAAAACATGTTTATAATTTTTTCATAAATTTTAGCAAATCACATACAAATTATATGATTTTTTTTTTTTTTAATTATTAGATGGGATAAGATGAATTGGGTCTTGTACATTAACTTATCAACAGTTATCAATTTATTAAAATAAAGTTAAATTTTTACCCAGTTTTTTTCTGTCATGCAGCGGCAAGTAGATATTGAAAATAATTTATTAAAATACTAATAGAAAAAACTATAATTTAAAGAATTTCTATATCAATTTTATGTCATTTGAAAATGTACAAGTACTAATAATTATAAATTAAATTTTAATTATCCATTATAATTTAAGTAATGTAATAAGTGAAAATAACTATTACTTCTATTTATATAATAAAAAAATTAAATAATTAATTACTACTTACAAAATATCCATGTTATTAAGTGTTATCTTAAGATAAGGTTTTCACCTCATTCATCTGTAGTTTACCCCACAGATGCCACAGACGGTTTCTTTTTTAGAGAATCCATTATTACACTCTATCTTTCTCTTTATTTAATCTAACATCTCACAACAGAAATTAATAATAAAATTAATGTTTAGATAACTGCTTTAATTGTTATAACTATGAAATATATGTTCTTAAATAAATGCGCATTAAATAACATTGAAATACTATTTTCTCTTGGGGCAGGAGACACACAGCACCCGGATATAATAAAAACATGATTTTTTATTATTTGTTACAAAGATAAATATAAAAGAGGGAAATGTTTTTTTCAAAACTTGGAAAGAAATGGAAGGAAAAATTATTTTTTATTAAATTATATGTTTGCCTGATTGAAATTTGTGATAAATCTGATTTCTATCTGTAAATATAAAAAAGTTTACTATATAAAATAGAGATAATTTTATTTAGGAATATTTCCTACAAGCAGAAAGTCATTAAAAACAATATTGTCACTTATTGAGAAACTATCTGCAAAAACACTTCAATCAAATTGGTTACAACATATCATAATTAAAAAGAATATTAATTTAAATAAATTTTATTATAAAGATAAGTTTTACTATATTATTAATTATAATTTATATTTTCTTAAAGTAATTAAATTTTTTATTACTTTTATTTCTTAAATTGTATATTTTTTTTTTTATTTGGACAATTTTTTTTTAGATTTTTTTTATTTAAACTTCTATCTTAGTGAATTTCCTTTTTAAGATTTTTATTGTTTGTAATTTTTGTATATGTTATTTGTAATGTTAAATTCTTTTATTTAAAACGACTCAATAAATACTACAAACAGTACAATAATTAATTATTTTTATAAAATAGAAATAAGTAGTAAGTAAAGATAAATTAATGATAATAATAAAATATTTTAGTATAAGAGATAATAATGAAAATAAATTAAAAAAAATAATACATAAAATCAAATTACAATATACTGAGGTGTGTTTAACCTTCCAATCTTCTAAGATTATATTAAATTTAAAGTCTGATATTTAATATAGTATTGAAGTACATGCTCAAGATATAACATTCTTAATATAATATGTATACGAGATCTTACATTACTTAAAAATAAAATTAACTTACTATTGTGTAAACTTACCTTATAAACTAATCTCATAAGTTAGACTTCAAATTTAATATCTTAAAAAAATTTAATAAAAAAATACCGTTGTGTTGGTTAAACTAAGTTAATGAGATAGATAAACTATTAGTTAACTTAATTAGCTTACATAACATACCCTTTGGAGTATTTTGATGCCTAGAAGTTGAGTAATAAAGGTCATCTTTTGTATCTACTTTTTGTTGAATCCTTGATGGACCACAGGATATAATTAAAGTTTCTGACGGTAAAATTTGCAAAATTATAAATGGAGACATGGGGGTTTTATGTTGTTGTTCCAATGTGAACTTGACAGTACTTGTCATGAACCAAACTACCAAACTATCTTTAGTGTAAATGGGCAAAAGGAAAAATACTAAATTTATTGTCTCAGATCAATGTTATGACATTGAGTTCAATTATTCTTGACATGTGTCATTCAAGTGAAGTATAACAGTATCTCACTATTTGTTGTGGTTTTTTTAGGTTTAGTGATGAAGATTACAAAGGAACAATTTCAAAAGATATTCAAGTTAGACAAAAAATTAACTCCAAGCATCTCAAGTTGATGACATTTCTACATAGGTGGGGCTGAGAAAATGATTTTTTAAAAGAGGTTTATCAGGATAAAAATTTCACAATAACTAATAAATATTCACAACAAATCAATATTTTCTAGACATTTACTTCTTGTGCATCTCTCTTCTATAACTATAGAATAGTATTGATATTAAAGTTTGCTGCATGAATAATATTATTATTACTTTACTGAGAAAGAGAGATGATTTCAAAAGGTTATTAATTTGATTTTCTTACCCAACCTATTTGATTAGTGTTTTTTCAATACAGGGTATTCATTCAATTAATTATACAATTTTTAAATTCTTATTGAATGTATTCAAGTCTCCAACTGTGTCATTATATAT
>Ga0099824_1000600_pt1 | contig 44172 bp, 8 predicted proteins | sample SiratrowhiteBW_FD_76837 | JGI IMG/M metagenome (GOLD analysis project Ga0099824, IMG submission 76837) | Root nodule microbial communities of legume samples collected from California, USA - Siratro white BW | ecosystem: Host-associated > Plants > Roots > Nodule | place: USA: California... | reverse complement strand
TTTTTTTCTTTTTTTTTTTTTTTTTTTTTTTTTTTTTGCTGTTTATGAATATTCTTACTCTACAAAACTATTATTATTATTATTATATATAAAATTACTTGTACCAAGTATCTCTTATCCAAATTATTTGTTCTATTTATTTATTTTATCCTTTTTGATAGTTACATATTAAGTGTTTGTAACCAACATATTTTCATCGTACAAGTAATTAATTCATAACACCATAAATAAACAATTTTTTTTTAATTACGTGTTAAGTTTTTTGTGGAACACAATGTGAAGAAACATAGAAGTGAGTTAATTATCTCTGTCTCTAAATAAATTTATACTGTAGAAAAAATAAATCATTTCGTTCTATTTATATAAGCCTTGTCCATTCATTGAATAATCATATTAATACTAATATATATCCCATAATATATCTGCACCACTATTTAACCATGATTTGATAATGAAAAATAATCTTTTGATAATTTATATCTCTAAGAATATGTGAAGAAGCAATCTTAGGGTGTGAAATCATTTTCAAATAAATGAATATAGCATGACCTAATAACATATACATAACACTAACTCTCTCATATACAGCAGCAAGATGAATGGGTGGTTTGCCGAGTGTTCCGCAAGAGTGCTGGTGCAAAAAAGTTCCCCTCCAATTCCAACCACACCAGAACAGTGAACCCTTATAGTCTTGAAGTTGGCCCTAGCATTGTGCCACCCCCAATGATGCACCTGGGAGATCCTTCTGCTCATTTAAACTTTCTTTATGGATCAAGAAACTTCATGATGAGCCCTTCAGAGGTCTTGAGAGGTGGTGGATCCACAAGTGTGAATGTGATGAACCTGCCAATAATGCACCCCCATTTGAACAATCCAGCAGCAGCAGCAGCAGCAGAAGCAGGAGGGTTCACCATTTCTGGCCTTAATTTGAACCTGGGAGGAGGAACAGTTTCTACTGCTGCCACCACACAAACACAACCCCTTTTGAGGCCAATGATGCCACCACCACCACAGCCACTTTCTGCTCACACAGTGGCCCAAGTGAATCATGATTTCAGTTCCAACATCAGTGCTCTTGCTGCTGACAATGTAGGGTATGGTGCAGACATGGCCAATGGAAATTCTCATGGCAACAATAGGTACATGGGCATGGACCACTGCATGGATCTAGACAATTACTGGCCTTCCTACTAAATTGGGAGCCGTTATAAGTTTTATATTGGATCAGCAAAACGTTTATGCTTTTTTCAAGTGTTTTTATGTCTAATTCAGGTAAAAGTACTTTGCAACACAAGACTTGTGATATTCGTGCCAAGAAACTTTTTTTATGTTCTTCATGTTTTTCAATTGCTCTCTTATAGATTGATAACTACTATATATGGTACTGTTTTTGGCCTCTCTTCCCTTATCTATGATCACTTGCGGCATTTATTGTTTTATCTATCTGTCTGCGAAAAATAAATTTTATTTAATGCAGGGGGACGAGGGATACAAAAATAATATGCATAATTAACAATATCTTACCACTATTAAACCAATTACAGAAAATCATTTGGAAAATCTTTAATGAAGGGATCTTTGCACATAATTTATTTTTATCAAGGCTACGTAAGGATTCAGCAAAGATTGAAGAAGATTAAGAAAGAAGGAATAATTGTCTAAATTTATTGCATGCAAAAGTAGTACTCAAACTTAGATTTTGCTAACATGAATAGAAACTTTTACCACACTAACACATTTTTCAAAATTAATTTCCTAAATAACACTTTTGTATCTTTATTTTCCAAAATAACACTCTTTATTGTACATTCATTACAAGAAAAAAAATTATACTGACAAATTTTTAGCTACCAAATAAAATATTGCTAATTGTGACCAAAATAATCATCAAATTAGGTTTTGATTGTTAAATAACTAAAAAAATAAAAGTAATGACTGGATTTAGTGACCAATTAAGTCAAGATAATTGGTATCTAACATTAGCTACCAAGTTTTTAGCCACTTGTACTATTAGATATCTTATTTTGTAGTTATTTAATAACCAAAATCTAATTTGGTGATTATTTTGATCACAATTAAAAATCACTTTATTTAGTAACTAAAAGTTGGTTTCTAAATAATTTTTTCTTTTAGTGATTGTGGGAATTCCGATGCGAGGGGACTGAATTCCCAATTGAGAATTTGGTTTAGTGAAAATAAATAAGTTCATTTTATACAACTATGCTTATTAACAATGATTGTGTACTTATAAATTGCCAGAGGTTACCCCTACTTTAATATGGGGGCACCTTAGGTCAACTTTTGGCATCTCAAGTTAGATGTCTTCATGAGGACCAATTTCAGAAATTAAGCTCTTCTCTTCTCATATAATTCTCATAACAAGGATTACTCAATGTTAACTCACAAAAATAAGTTCATTTTATATAACTGTGTCTATTAATAGTGATTGTGTACTCGTAAAATCTTAGAAGTTACCCCTACTTTTATACGGGGACACCTTAGGTCAAGTTTTGACATCTCAAGTGAGATCTCCCTCCCTGACCCACGTAGGTAATATGATTGCATGTCCTTCACCATTCTCTTCACCACAATTCTGCCTTGGTTCATCAGGAAACAACTCACACATTTTCTGGGTTAAAATTCTCACTGTACATTTATTTGTTTAGCTGTGTGTATATAAGTGATTAACTGCTCAACAATTTTTGAAAACTTAAGATAAGGATTAAGTAATTGAACCATAATTGTCTTTCCCTTGGCCACATCAGACAATAATGTACATCATCACATCAATCCTCCATATTTGCTTTTCTTAAAGCCACATAAGACAATAATGTGTATTATAACAACACTTTCTTAAGTGTTTAGAAAGTGTTGAGCAGTTAATCACTTATATACACATAGTTAAACAGATAAATGTGCAGCGAGGATTTTGACCAAGAAAATGCGAATTCTTTCCTGTTGAACCAAGGTAGAGCTGTGGTGAAGAGAATGGTGGAGAACATGCAATGATACTACCTACGTAGGTCAAGGAGGGAGACGTTTGGTTCAATTTTGGTGTTTACTTTGTTCCCTGTCTTAAGTGTTCAGAAAGTGTTGAGCAGTTAATCACTTATATACACACAATTAAACAGATGAATGTGCAGTGAGGATTTTGATCTAGAAAATGTGAGTTGTTTCCTATTGAACCGAGGCAAAATTGTGGTGAAGAGAATGGTGTACAACATGCAATGATAATACCAATGTGGGTCGGGGAGGGAAACATGTGGTTCAATTTTGGTGTTTTATTTGTTTCTTGTCTTAAGTGTTCATAAAGTGTTGAACAGTTAATCACTTATATACACACAATTAAACATATAAATGTGCAGTGAGGATTTTGACCCAGAAAATGTGAGTTGTTTCCTATTGAACCAAGGCAGAGTTGTGGTGAAGAGAATGGTAGAGAACATGCAATGACACTACCTACGTAGGTCAGAGAGAGAGACATTTGGTTCAATTATAGTGTTTTCTTTGTTTCCTGTCTTAAGTGTTTAGAAATTATTGAGTAGTTAATCGCTTATATACACACAATTAAACAGATAAATGTGTAGTGAGAATTTTGACCCAGAAAATGTGAGTTGTTTCTTGCTAAACCGAGACAGAGTTGTGGTGAATAGAATGGTGTAAAACATGCAATGATATTAAAATGAAATTGAAAAAAAAATTGAAGTATTTTGTATAAAATCTTAAATAAGAACTCTTAATATTAAAAAAAAAATATAAATGTAAATATATTAAGAAAAAAATAAAAAATGAGATGAAAATAATTTATTAAAAAAATAATAAGTTAAAAAATAATTATAATTATATAATTATTAAATTGATTATTAGAAAATAAGAAAAATAAAATTTAAAATTGAATTGAAGGAATTTGGTTCACTATTTTTCATATAATTAAATAAGAACTTGGTTGAGTAGGAACCTCATGCATTCATTAATGTCTTAATCAGGTGTTGGTAGAAATAAGAAACAATATTAATGCATTTGATGGTTATTTTTCACATTTGTCAATTTGCTCAAAAACTTTTTAGTAATTACTAGAGGAAAGATTTTGTGCAAATTGAATCTCATATGTGAAAAATGACAAAGTCAGCAATACAACCCTTAATATACCAATAAAAATGTTACCTGGCTGTCAAAGCTTGAAATAAAGAAGAACAGAAGGAAAGAAGAATGTGAATAGTGCATAAGAAATTGGAAGAGGGGCTGAACAAAAGAGAAAATTAGCAGAAAATGAAAACCTAACATTTTCAAATTTTTTTTATTATCTAAAATATGTGGGTCTCATAACTCATTAAAATATTCTTTTTTTTACCAGGTCACGCTATCAAATGGAGGTAACTTTAAAGCGGTGTCAAAGTATCATTTTTCTAAAAGGTTTAGATTTTAGACACATGAATTAAATATCAAAGAGGTACTATGTATGTGAGTCAAAAAATTTAAACATAGTTATTGTTAACATCTTCAGGTTTTAGACAAATAATTATATAGTGCATAACAATATATTATAAATATTTGATATATTAGGATGAGTTAAGAGTGATCTATGTGTGAAGTTAGTAGAATTCTTGATGTTGGAATGTTAAACACTAAGCATTATGAAATGTTATTATAATGAAAAAAAATTAATGTTGGAATTCTTGATGAGAAGATAAAGCTAAAGTTGGAATCCACATCTAACTTGTAGTGCCTAACAATTCCTAAGCTTCGACTCACCCCAAATGTCGTAATTTCTTAGAATATTCTTGTTGGAAAGAATGCACCAACTTTGCATGATACTAGTCTGATCACTCTGTTCTTTGCTTCCTGTAGCTGGAGAAAATAACCTCATGTGCTTCATGTCCACAAACCTCATTTGGTCCCTCCCCAACAAAACCTTTATTATGGCTGTTATCAAATGACCTTGACCTGATATTCTTCAACTTGAAGCTCCCTACATCACTAATAGATACCTTCATGCAATCATAATAGTATAATTCTGCTTATGGCCATATGTTGTACCATTGGTATTACTTCCCTCAAACTAGTTATGCATACTAGTCTTATATGTAACATACTTGGCAGGGTTTCTGCTTTGGTCAGTTCCTTTAGTTTAACAATCCTTCTCTAGTGAATCTTAGTTCATATACTTTAACCAAATAATGGGGTTTAACACTAGTCGGAATATGTAAATTTTTCCTTTCTATACCTATTGATTATCCAAGTCCAAGTTTTAGTTTGATTTAAAGAAAAAAATATCCTCTACATCTAATTTTTGACTTCTGAAAATAATATTATTCATTTGATTCCATATACTCCATACTATTGACACCCAGACTATTTTTCAGACATATACTCCATACTATTGACACCCAGACTATTTTTCGGACATAGTTTCCCTTTGTGCTTTTACCCACCAATTGAAAACCTAGGAATTGCTTTTTAACCTACTCATGATGTAAAAATTGTACCTCTACTCACTTATCACACATTTTCTATACCTTATGTGCAACCCTACGTTGAAAACTTTGTTGTCATTCTTAATATTGAAAATGTTCATTCAAGAGAATGGAGCAAACTCTCGATAGAACGCAATTCTAAATTATTTTACCAGTCCTTACAGATTTTTCACTTATTCTTTAGAGATTACGTAATAGATATGGATCAGATGTCTGAACCTTTGTGCCACAGCTTGAACTTTCTGGCTTCCCACATCTATAGGGAAGACAAAACTTATGTTAGTGGATTAGTTAACTTTGAATTTTACCTTTTTTTTCTTGGTTTGATACAATACCCGATTGCAATATGAATATTTTGTTTCTTTTTTTTTCTTTTTTTTGGAACAAGAATTCTCTGCTTCAATATGGTTTTCTGTGACCTTTTGTTCAATAATTTTCGTTAGTTTCTTCTGTTCTACTGATTTCTTCTTTCCTATTAAGTTCCTTGACATACTAGCATATAAAAAAAAAAAAAAAAAAAGAGAACAAAAAAAAAATAACAAAAAAAAAAAAAAAAAAAAACGAGAACTAACAAAAGATAACTAAAAATAAAAGCATAATGACAGATAGGAATTGAGAGCTGAGCAAAAATTCACTCAAAGAAAGAGTCAAGTGAGAGTTCTTTTCTTAGGAGGTGACATGTGTTTAGAGGGAGTTTCTTTTATTTATAAAAGAGATTATTTGTTAGTTTAAAATAACTTTAGAAAATTTTAATTTAACAAAATTCAAATATTTTTTGATTCAAATAAAAATTATTCCAAAAGGACAAAAAAAATGTATATAAGATTCACATATAAATAATAGGTATGAAAATGTCTTTTTTTCCCTCTTAATTAACCTCTATATAGGAGTTGTATATTTGGATGTTTCACCCGGTTAATATGAGACCGTGATTTAATATTCATTTTATTTTACATTAGAATAATATGACTATTTATGTTAATTTAAAATTTCTTATATTGCTGTATATTTAATTATTACGTAATCCAGTGTACAATTGAAAATGAAAGATAGTTTTCAATAACCACTGGACTTTCTCATAATTCAATCGATAAACTGTAAATTTAGAGATTTAGTCACCATTGCATGTCATCTTATACGAAAACAAATAGAAATTTAAACATTAAAAAAAAAACTATGACACAAAGTTTATAGCTCTGGACAAATTATTAGGTAGCTAGGCACGACCATAATTTCCTCATCATGAACTTGTTCAACTTCAAGTGGTGACGTGTGAGATGGTTAACTTTTGTTAGGTGAACCACATTTGCAAAATCAGGTACGTAACTTCATCGAAACCTTGAGACGTTGAATTTTCAATAATCGATAACCATTTACAGATATTTTCATCAGAGAAAAGTCAATATTCTTTGTGATAATGATATTCAGAATTTGAATTTTCTGCTGAAATTTGTGTTATTCTTTTGTCGTATTTTTAAAATATACTGATTTGATATTTTAAAATATATTGAAAACTTATTTAATATGTCAAATTATTGAATTTTGAAGATATAGTAGAACAATAACATTAAAAAACCTAGGAAGATTTTGGAATTTGATATTCATGCACTGTTTCAATTACACCAGTTCATAGGTATATACGCATCTTCTTACGTGATAGAACAAAATATATTGATAAAAGATCTTATAAAAAAGGTAGTTTAACAATGCATCAACGAAGTATCAACCTAAGTATACGTAACTAAACTCAAGAACCTAAGTAATAATAAACAACAAATTAAGTTTATATACCACTGAACTTAGCTCACTCTTAAGTATTTTCAAATACATTTTTTAGAGTGTTTGGACAGAAAAAAATTGGATTTTGAAATATTTTATATCAAAATATACTGTTGGAATAGACTTTTTTTTTTTTCAAGAAAATTAAATTTTAGAAGTTGATTAGAGTAAATTGATTATTTAAAATTAAAGAATTTTAAATTTAGAAAAAATGATAGAATTTGATTTTTTTTTTTCAATCTCTCATCTCTTAAATCTAAGTTGATTGAGTCTTTTTTTTTTTTCAATGTTACTCATTATTTTGGTTTACACATGTCATGTTTTTTTTTTTAATATTTGTAGGGATTGTTTTTTAATATTATCGATATTAATTTTTGTTGAAAGTTGAATAGAACTTTTTTCTAATGTTCAACTAATATTGAATAGGATTATTTTTAGCTAAGATTAATTGAACGAATTTTTACTTAAAAATGGTAAAAAAAAGTCTACTAAATAATAACCAGACTAATTATGATATAAAAATAACTCTAATAGATATTTGTCGACATAATGGTAGATAACATCAATTAAAAATAATATTAACTAATCTCAATGGAGAAAAACTCTTGCGAATGTTAACAAAAAAATCTTGGTAAATTATGATAAAAAAATAGTTTGCTAAGTTATATTTTTGAAATAATATTATTTAATATTCTTGTGCACATAGTGTCTAATCGAATACAAAGAATAATAAAAGAAAAAAAATACAATATTAATTACAAACCACACCAACTAAAAATTTAAAATAAAGAAAACACGAAGTAAAATAAAAATAAATAAATATTAAAAAATAATAATAATTTGAAGTAAATATTTCGGAACTATTAAAATCAAGTTTTATTTTTAATTAAAAATTTATAATAATATTTAAAAAATAGACAACGAGATAATTAGATCTGATATTTCTTAATTATAAAATTTAAGAAAGTTGTGCCAACTTGTTATTTTTTAAACAAAAAATGTATCAAATTTAAAGTAGTAAATCAATAACAGGTAAAAACACAAATAAACATATAAATATATTAATAAATTGGTTTGGGTATGTACCTCTCAATTTTCTTAACCACGTATGAATTATAAAATAATAAAAATTTAAAAATTATCAATACACATATATTCTTTATCAGTAACTGTTCTCCATTTTAACTGGAGATACATTCCTCTCGAGCTATATATATATATAAATGTAATATCAATTTCTTATATTATATTTCACATAATAATAACAATAACTAGTTTAATTATAAAATAATGAAACACATCTTAATCTTTATTCAAATTAATGTTTTAATTATTTTAGAATAAGAGAAATATTTTCAAAATAAAAAAATAATATACTTAATTATTTATTGGTAACCATCTCTGTAACAAAATTGTAAAGTACTAATACATTTCTGCTACGACTCTCAAGTTGAAAAATTTAGTTTCACAAATCAATATTTTTAAGTGATTTTTCTAATATTTTTTGCGTGACAATTCCTTAATCTTTTTAATTTTTTTTTTTCGGTTTCCAGCTGCAACTCCAGTTACCACACTCCTTCATTAGGCAGGTCACTTTAAAAAGGAGTATAAATGTAATTTAAGAATAACATGAGCCATTAATGTAATTTATTTTAATTATATTTTTTCCTTATAATTCATTAAGAATAATTTTGATATGCAATGAACTTTGTAAAAGAGAAGCTATTAAATCTATCCTATCTATTCATCGGAAATAGTTAGAAGTCGCAGTAAGTGAGCATAGATAAATAAAGATGGTAAATATGAAAAAAATATATAATATTTTTTACAAATATACCATGATATGACATGTATTTTGAATATACATAATAGACTGCCACAATCTTCTGTCATTCATTCTGAAGGCCAAATCAATAACAAGCACATATAACCTTTATCACATGATTGGAAGGATGACCACAAAAGTGATCATTAACTTGATATAGCTTTTTCTCTAACACCTTTCTTTGTGTGGTGAAATGCCGCACTATTAACAACTGAATTTTCCAGGAAGGAGAATGGCAAACTTTATACATATCTCATCCAACCAGTTCAGGATCCTTCATTGCCAGATGAAACCAAGATACTATTTAAGCTTACCTGAAGCTAATGATCAAATATATATGTACTACGGATCCAAATAATAATGTAAGTCTAAGGTGGTAGCCTCATTCCTTAACTTTGTTAGAGCGATTTTCTCTATTTTCCTTATCCTCTCTTTGCTAACTTTGAAAAGCGTCCCTATATCCTGCAGAGACTTGGGCTGGTTATCAATAAGGCCAAAGCGTAGTGTTAATATTTGCCTTTCCCTTGAGTTCAAGCCTTTCAGGAGATCATGTACATCTTTTTTCATATGTTGCTTCAGGACAGCATCTTCAGGGCTCTCGATTGTTGTATCTGGCAGAAGTTCCTGCAGCATTAATCCACAAATTTGACATAAGACTACAAGATAATTGTTCTTCAAAATTTAGTATTCCTGCACAGGTTATAACTGGTTGCAGATTAAGTGAAAAACAGTATGATGGAAACTTTGTACCCTCATACCTCAATACGAGTTTTATATGCTTTATGACTCTCGAGGGGTATAAAAAAATAAAACTGATTGAGTTACACAAGTAGGGTGAGATTGGTGACAAGAAAATACATTTCTCAAATAGAGGTAACAGCAGTTCAACCTTGACTTAGGGAAAGCATTCTCAAAACATGAAAATACCAATATACATGATCAACAAAATCCCGTGAGCTAAAAGAAAACTAATAGCATGGAAGAAAATCTAGTTCTCACGGACGTTGGATGCACACAAGAGAACATGTTTTTCTGTATTAGTTAATTGATGTAATAAACTAGGCAGGTAATTAATCTTCCATTTTCCTTCCTTTCTCATACTCCCAGACATATAAGGCTCTGCATCTTTTTTTCTTCTTCCATGACAAAGTCATTGATGATTAACAACAAAATACCACCACTCAGATCATTACACAATAAAACTGATAGGTTGCAGGTAAGAGAGGCAAAGACAGGGAGAATCTTAGTCTTACATTATATTCTATTCCAAGGCAATTCCCCACCTTCTGATCGATTGAAGCAACTATTCTCAGACAATTGCTAGCTGATTTGATTTTATCTAGCGAAAGACCTGTCATCTTTGCAATTTCATAATCATCTGGGCTTTTCTTGTGTGTACTTTTCATGACTTTTCGAGCTTTCTGGATTTGCTTTATTGCCCTGTTCAATGACCACTAAAAAGAATAATGAAGATTAAAAGAACACGGGGATCAAAATTTAGGTTGTCTTTGATGAGACTGGTGCTAAGAAACAATCTCCTAAGCAAAAGAAGAACATACAGGAATTATGACTCCTCGAGAATATCGTTCCACCACTCTTAAAATTGATTTCCTTATCCAGTACTGCACATAGGTTGAGAATTTGTATCCCCTTGTACTGTCAAATCTCTCAGCTCCTTGGAGAACACCTACATATCCTGCCTATGAAATGTGAACAAAACGCATGGGTCAATGAAAATCTAATCGAAATAGGATTCATGCAGGTCTTGATAGTAACATTTTAATTCTACATTTCCACTTTCTGTCAACTTCACAATTTGATCAAAGTATCAATGATGGAATCATATCATATTGCAAATTTCAATTGTCCTTTTGTTATCATATATTTACAAAATGTTCAATAAGAAATCATAAAACAACAAAGAAAAGCATGTGACATTGATTCTAACCGATAAAACTAACAGGAAAAAAAATCGTTAGATTCATCATGTGTGGCAGCATGACCTGTGGGATGGAGAGGACTTAAATCCTATGATGTTTTGGGCCTATATCCTACATCTGCCTTCTATTTAAAATTGTCAGTGGCTTAGGTTTCTTGTTTTATACTATGCAGACATATATACCACCAAATTACAACCACCCTCCAAAAGAATACAAAAGAAGAAAACCAGTCTTGTGTTTCAGACCCTTCTACTCCCTGAAGATTCAAGGAACACTAAAATTACGATAGGAACTTCATAATTATGGGTGGCCTAAGTCTCCTATCGAGTAGTATGGGATGTTTGACGGAGTATTCAAGAGCTTGGTTCTCCCCCGTAAGTAGGTAGCTTTTGAGGGTGGATTCTCCAAGTGTTTGGGTATTTATCACTTAGTATCAGAGTTGGCTGTCAGTCTCTCGGAAAGGACTACTTACGACTAACAGGGAGTTTGAGTGATGTGCTTGATTGTCTACCTTAATTAAAGATGAAGGTATTTTCCATTCCCATAATCTTTTTTTACTAAAAATTCAGTTTTGGTGCAACTTTTTCGAGCTAAAAATTTTCTATTTGCATTTTATCCACACTCCTTAGAACACAATGTTACCTCTTATCTAGTTGAGAATAAAAATTTAAACGCATTGTGGTAAGAATGTAAGATCAGAGCGCTTATCATGAAAGGAGAATATAATAAGAGATCACATGTAATAATTGTCTTCAAACTTAGAGGCAAGAAATTGTTAGTGCAGTGGAATTAATATAGATGTAACCATAATGAAGAGAAAAGTGTAATTTACGCTATGCCTCTCTGAATATCCTTTCTTTCAATTAACTGATACAATCAACTCAATATCCATTCAACACTTGCCCCTCCTCACCTACGGTACACACATGCATATATCTTGAATTATTTGCTTCAATTTTAACTCAGAAATTGTTCATTGTTGGCTCCAGAAATATCGGCTCTTAATCAGGAAAGTTGGGTTTTTGAGATATGATTACAACTACACATAATGACTGCCCAAATAGATAAAAGACAAATAAAAACCTTTCCTCGTCAATAATAAATGGCAAATTACATACAAAATCATGCACAATGACATTTGGAACTAACCTGAAGTAAATCATCCAAAGCTATTCCCATACCCCTGTATTTTCTGGCAAGGTATAGAACTAAGGAACGAGAACTCCGTATGAGCTCATCTCGACAATAATAGCCACGATGCAATAGCTGCGGTAGCACCTTCTCATCAACTCCAGAAGCTTCGGCCCAGTGATTCAAGCTCACTACTCGCTTGGTGTCCTCTTCTAAAGCTGTCCTAATTTTCTCTAACTCAGCTAGCACCTAGAGTAGTACAGAATTTCAGTATTTATATAAGTTACAATCACGGAACACAATCTCTCTATTTCTTAGATAATACACTAACCTTTACACCTTTTGCCATCTCTGCCTCCCTTTTAGCAACCATCATTCTTTTATTTTTACTATTTGTTGCTCTTTTCACAACTGAAACTGAGAATCCTAATAGATCTTCCTGATTAGCTTTTAAAGTCAATGACTGTGATGAAACTGCTGTGACATCAATTTCTCTCTTTCTTCTAGTTTTATTTTCCTTTTTCTTGGTAGACGGGACAAAACCTTTTCCCTTGTTATGTACATTATCAGCATAGTCTGTCACAAGTGAGGTTGCAAGTGATCTTGATAGACAAGCATTGAATAACTCGAGAGCACCAAGCTTTCCTAATTGCAATTTAATAGCCTTTTCCAACCTCAGTGCTTCAGAATCGGCAAAAGTCTCTTCTAAAACATCAAGGTTCTTCATTAACAAACGGAAATGCTGTGCCGTGAATGATTCAAACTTCTCAGAGTCAGTAGATACCTCTCCAAAAGGCATTTGGGTATTATCAAACATTTCTTGTACACTACTCAGTGACCTCTTCCCTTTATTTACCTGGGAAATTAACATCTCATAAGACCTATATTTTGGCCATCAATATAATGGATTCAACACTTCTAAAGTGAAAAAGTAGTGATACAATCACCATTAATTTAAAGTGAGTTGAGTTATCAAATACTACAATTCAAATCACGAACAGATACACCATAAAGAGTCAAATCCCAATATAATTGTTATTGTCAAGTAAGAAAATCACAAGACTCATCATTAAGAATTATGTCGTACCCCAGTTTCTTCTCTTCCTAGTGACTCATTTTCCAAGGTATCCAAGGCCGAAAAGGCATAAACCCTTCCAAAATCTTTCTGCAAAGCTTCTCCTTCCTCATAAAATGTTGACGGCAAAGACAACTTCGTGCAGTTGAAACAAGTCTCCTTGACTCCAGCTGCACCATATTTCACCCAAAATTCAAAACAATAGAAAGGAATTAGAAACATAATAATGAAGTAAGTAACATGTCAATGACATTACACTTTAACAAAATAAAATTATGATTTTACTACCTATACGGTAGTTAAGTCTATCTCAGTTTTCATTTCTATGCATTCGGACATAATCTTTATCATGAATTTTAAAATAACTATAACAAAAATTAACAATCACGACTAAGTACTTTCTATGTAATCAGAATCAATGGTTGATCAAAACTTTAAGATAATTATAGTAAAAATCAACAAGACAGTACAACTTCTATGCAATCAGGCATAATCGTTATTCTAAATTTTAAAATAATTACTGTCAAAAACAATAATTTCATCAAGAATTATGATTGGATGAATACATAAAATCTCCTTTCTTAGTTTGTACACAATTTTTTTACAAGTGATTGTTTGTGACAAATAAACTGTGGCAACAAGAAATGAGAAGCATATAGTTATACAATAATAAGATGAAGATGTAAAAGGAAAGAAGAGAAGTGACCAGAAGATGGAGAAAGAGAAAAAGGTGAATTGGTGAAGGAATGAGGGGTATGAAGAGGCAAGCAATATCTGAGTCTGTTGGGGTTTAGCGTGAGTCCCATATCGTTTTGTTGGGGTGAGTGAGAGATAGAGAAAGAGAGTCCATGAAACAACGGTGGTTGAAGTTCAGAGCAAAGAGAAAGAATCCGAATTGGAAGGTCATAAAATGCGTTAAGCAAAGCGCAATGTGGATATCGCGTTGCGTTGCTGTCACTTCCACCACCAGTTCTTCATCTACCTCCCAGTGGCTGCAATATTTTTCTTTCTTATTTAATATTTTTACTTAAATATCTGTTAAGTAATCGTCTACTATTTTTATCCGCTTAAAATTTCAAATAATTATATATTTTTACATAAAAATCATAATTATTATATTTAGACTTTATGAAAATAAGTGGATTTTTCTTTTAATGTTGGTAAAATATATTTTTAGTTAATTGTTTCAACTCTTGAAATGATATTGTTATTATCCTCGTCATTTATTGTAACGATCTTGAATTAGTTTTTAAATTGTGTAAAAACATTAAAAGGTGTAATGTAGGATATGTTGTTAAAAATACAAGGAGATTTGTAAGAAGTGAATATTCTGCTCACGTTTTAAAATAAAGGATAAAGAATTTTAGGAAGAACTTTATTTCTCGTTGGTCTTGGATGGGTTCTTCTATGTGTTTTTGGTTGAGCTTTCCTTTGATCAAAGTTCTTCGAGCTAGGAAAAGATATTCTTCTCAACTCAACTGATTTGGAATGGTTCTTCGATTATATTCTTGAAGGAAGAATGTATTGGAGGTTCTAGAAGTTATACGTTAAAGTTTGGTAATAAATATGATTGAATCTTGATGGATTTTTAAAGAATTTTGTTGGATTATGTTGTACATGTAAAGGAAACCTAAGATAAGGTAGTTTTAATTATGGTGTTTGTGTTATAGGTGAAAATAACACAAGGACATGGTGAAAATAAAAACATTTTTATTGTTTATGATTGTGGATAATCGAAAAAAGTTTAAAATGGAAAATGAGAAATTCACATAAGATTATTTTTCAAATAGCAATTAGTTATGTAATATGTAAGAGAAGGAGAAAGGGTTATGGATATTGTTCCATTTAGTTTCTCCTTTTTAGTGTCTCTATAGTTGTTATTGTTGTATAACAACCTTTCTCTTCATTTTAATAGATCCTCAATTACAATAATAGATACAACAATTCACACCATTGCTCATTAATTCATTGTTTCACTTCTTAAATGATTTTTATTACATATTAGTGCTTTCATCCTTCTTCATGATTGAAAATATTTTGGTTGAAAGAGTTTTCATCTTATGTAAATGGCATTGATGTTATAAGAACCTATTTAGATGCTTGCAAGAATGTCATTCAAAACAATATACAAGTGTAAGAGAGGATAAGATCAAACTTTGCTTCCAAGAAAGGTGTTCTCACATGTTTTCAGGATGATTTTGTTAAGGCAAAAACAAGTCAAACTCTATAAAATACAATTATTAATCTTTTAGTCTAGTCATTAACACTTAAATTTTGATCATAACAAACAAGAAAACTTTTTTTTTTGTCTAATGATAGTACACAATATTACCTAGTATGAAACAGGTACAAAAAGAAAAAAAGAATTATGTCATAGCACAAATTAGGTACAACTTCTTGATGAGATACAAGTCGAAGGTTTAAGCACAAACACACAATATAAAAAGAGCTTGTAAAGATGCATAATAGAATTATAAATTAGTCAACAATAGACACTTAAAGTGTTAGATGTCCATGTCAAGAATAAACGCACAAAACTGTTAGAGGATACCTTGTTTTGATGGATGACTTCACCAACAAACTCGTGCTTTAAAATATGACTACACAATGGGCTTAAAGAAAACAAGTTGAATTAAACACATATGAAGAAGACATTAGAATATCAAATGCACAAAAAGCAAAGAAAGTCTAAATGGATTAAGCAACAATAGGCACATGTAGCACTAAATGCTAAAGTAAATAATAGACGAATCCACTAAAGTGCAGACAACATACAACCTATCCTTCGTGAAATAGATGCAATTCATATGTGTGTATCACAAGACATATAATTGCGTTATCACATCATTTAAAGCCTATGAGTTGACCAAGAATGTCCTATAAGGAACATTTTGACACATAATACCATTCATTAATGTGTGAAATCTCATTTTCTTAGTGATGGAAATCTAGTTATAGGCTCAAAGGAATGACAAGGACCATCAACTCAAGCTACAAGTGCATGTAAAGATCGAAGCAAACTATGCTTCCCAAAAGGTGATCCTTAGATGTTTTCAAAATGGTTTTTGGTTAGGGATGACTTAGTCTAGGTCAACCTAGGTTGGTTTAAGAGGATCTTGGATGCGATAAAAGGGTTCTTGAAGAAGATTTTTGAAGAGCTCTACAAGAATGGTGTGAAAACTATTAGGTAGGTTTTTTATTGATTCTTGGTGATTTTGGTTGGTGTTTTTATTGGATTCTTTGTGACGGTATGGGGAGGGAGGGGGAGGGGGTGTTGGTGTGGTTCTTGGGGACTATGGATGGGCTTTAGGTGGCCAAAAGTGAAAAGGTCAAATGGTGTTGTATGTGTTGTTTTTTGAGGTGTTCTTGGCTAGCTTAGATGATGGTAAGGGAAAGGGATGAAAGCATAATAAAAACAAAAATAGTTATCTAGAAATGAAATTAAAATAATAATTGAAGATACTGAAATTCAGAAAAAAAAAATAATGGAAAAGGAGTAAAGTAGGGTGGTAAGTATCTTACAATATACACAACTAAAAAGGTTGGAAAGACATTTGAAGGCTTTTGACTCACTTTCTTAAGGATCCAAGAAATGAAAAAAGGAAGAGGCCGCTCAGGAAAATTCTACTAAGCAAGTTTACTCTCATACAAAGAAATGCAATATGGCTTTCAAGAACTCGAATTGATTTCTATTACAAAGGTTGAGTTTACAAGCTCATATGATTTCCTAGTTATAAGATATTGGCTATAAGCATCTAAGTGTTATTTACAAGTGTGGGACTTGAAAAGGTTAGTTCACCTTCTTACTCCTATTCTAAACTAGAATAAAGTATTCTAAAAATTACTAGTCTATGCCTCTTTTCAAACTATTATAGTTACATGATAAGTTTTCTTCTATATTTCTTTACACATTTATTATTTTTATCTCGTCTTATAGATAATTATTTGTTGTAGGTGGCATCAATTGTCCCGTGACGAAAGTCAGGTGGGACGAGTCACAATCAAATCATGATGCTTGTGTTGTTACACTCTTAAGTAGAAAGAGTTGGGCCTTGACTATTGTCTATAGCTTTTGTCCTAATAGTAAGTGTTCGATCCAATAATTGGTATCAGAGGTTACGAGTTTGATGTCTAATGGGACAATTTTTCAAGAGGGGATTTTTGTAGGTTGCATAATTATCTCAAGGCGTAGACTAGGTTAACCAAGTCACAATCAAAGAGTTTGATTCTTAATGGAACAATTACTGAGGGGGAGATTGTTGCAGGTGGCATCAACTGTCCCATGGTGGAGGTCAAGTGGAATGAGTTATAATCAAATCGTGGCGCTTGGGCTGCTATGTTCTTAAGTATAAAGAGTTATGTCTTTACTATTGGGTATAACTTTTGGTCTAATGGTAAGCACTCGATCCAAGATTTTCTTTATCTAAAGACTCCATATTTGAGATCATATCATCCCCCTTCTTGAAAGAAATTTGTCCTTGAATTTAGTTGTCCTTATGTTTTTCTTTATGTTGGTTCTTGAATTCCACTTGATGTTCTTTTCCTTGAAAGTTGAAATTTTAAGTTGGTCTTCGAATTATTCCTTTAATATTTTATGTCTTTTAACCTAGATGAATTAAAAGAGAACAAGACCAACATAATTTCTTAGATACTTTTTTATTTTCAATGTCTACCTGTAGTACCTCTTTGGAAATGGTTAAGACTTTTTTTTTTTCTTCTTTAGATATTTTTGCACAATTCTTTTTCTTGTTTCTTTTTTCTTTTTCATTTTCTCTTAATCATCAACAACTTTCTTTAGGGTTAATGACTTAAGTGTATACTTATGGTCATTATGTTTCAAGGTGTATTTGTTGGTGAGGCCATCATGAAACACTTCTCTGTCATGTTGTAGATGTCCCAAGAACAAGATGGCTTGCCTCCATGGGTGTTATATCGCAAAGAACTTCATCCTTGTATTATCTTGTACAAAATCTCACAAGAACTTGTTTATTTATTAGTATATCCCCTTCTTCACTAAATAATTGTAGCTTATAGGGCTTTCCATGAGGTGTAGTAGTCAAGCCTGACTTATCCACTAGCCTCTTATTAGTCAAATTAATACAACCACCCCATTAATAGTGAGTGAGCAAAGAATTTTCTTAGCTGGAGAACTTATTAGAAATATGCTTTTCTTTAGGTATCCTCAAAATTATTTTAGACGTGCTTCAGACGGTGTATGTTTATCAAGAGTTCCCCTTTGGATGCCTTACACTAATCTTCACTAGGAGTTTGTGAAGAAGAAGAAAAAGATGTTGATGTTGATAAATGAGAGAAGAGGCGGTAGAGGAATGCTTAAAACCTCCTTCTAATAATATCATTGCTCTTTTAAACGGACATTGATTTGAAACATATCTATGTCTAAAACATCTATAACATTTCACAAAGTTAGTAAGTCTAGAGCGGGAATGGGACTCAGAAGTAGGTCAAGAAGAATGATGATGATGACAGTAGCTGAACTTGGGTTGGCCAAGATTCACTTCCTTTTGATATTAGAAGAATAATGATGTTTAGAAGAAGAGTGAGAGTTAGATTCATACCTTCTCTATTATCTCTAAAATCTTTCCAAGGTAGAGAAGTGCTTGGATGAGAGGTGTTTGGATGAGAGGACTTCTTGTACTTCCCCTTTCTTTTGAGTTAGAGTTCTACCTTGGTTGCTTGGTGGACAATAATTTCATGGTATGGTAGTGATAAACTTTTATCAAATCTTGAATATCCCTATTCAAGCTATTTGTGAACCTTTTCATGGTTGCTTCCATTGACTCCTTAATTTTGTCCCTAATAAGGCTGACATCTATCTCTCTTTATAATATTCCTTAACACTTCTTGTACCTTGACAAAGTCTTTGAAGTTGGAGGTGACGTTACTTCTTATATAACACGGAACGAGTCTTTCTCTCATAATAATTTTTAGATCATACCAGGTCTATGAAGTCCATTTCTTAATTTCAATCTATATATATTTATTATTAATAGATATTTATTTTTGAAATGTTCATTAATTCAAGAAAGTCAAACAACTGCATCATACCAAAAACAAAGCAAAGATTTTTCTAAATTTGTTTTTCAATATATTAAATGATCTGAACTGATTTTGGAGGCATTAGAAAATACTTTTCAAAAGCTCCAGTAGTTACAATACTTAAGGCTATTCATAACACTAGTAGAAAAATGTGATTTTACGACAGGATACAACGTTGGTTAAAAAGAAATCGATGTAAATAAAAATACAGTGATGATTTAGTAAATAAATGAAAACATATTAATCGGTTAAGAGGTAGTCGATGTAATAGGACCTATTCTACATTGATGTTGTATGTTATTAAGGGTGTTATGAAAATGACTTTACTTGAGGCATGAGCCTATCTCCACTGTAAATTCTCGGTTCCACCTCTACCTCTACCCCTTACCGCTTTGTTTTGTAACATGTTAACATCCTTGTAAAATTGATTAAAAATAGTTATAATTTTTTTTTATCCAATTTTTTTAGCAAACACTTCTTTTAGTGTATATTTGATAGTAAAGTCCTTATATTGTATAGATTTATCATAGATTTTGAGTTTTCAAAATTTAGGCCAAAAACTTCAAATGATCATGACTTTTGATAGAGAGTTCGGATTGAAAAGCGTTAAAAATAAAAGTTACTCAAAATGAGGTAAGGAATGCACTGACCAATCGTAGAGGCCTCCTCGATTTCCAAAATTCTATCATTTATTTTTACTTTTTTTATTTTTATTTTTTTGTATTTTTGAGCTATTTTTTAAGATTTTAGGTTGTCTTCACATATATATTTGTCAGAAATTCCAAAAATTTGTGGTGTTTCCTTGTATGAATTAGAGAATTATCAACCTATTATAATTTTTTTGAAAAGAGACATATTACACCGGTAGCAACTTACAACTGATTTAATATGTCTCTTTTTTTGCTCATTTTAAATGATCATTTACATTGATTGTGTTTATAACCGACGTAATAGGTGTATTGTTTACATTGGTTGAAGAATCGACGTAAAAAGTCATGGACTTTCTACATCGTCCGCATCAACATCGGTTGCAGAATCAATGTAGAAAGCCTTACAGAACCGATATAGAAAGTCTCACATAACTGATGTAAAATCTCATTTTTCTACTAGCGCAAGAGAATAGTTCTTTTTACTTTGAAAGCATCAAATATTAGAAGTGATTTAATGTTTTAAAATGTTGAAAAGTAGAGCATCTACTGCCTATAAAATATTAATCAATTTAAGATTTTACCTCGAATACACTATATTCAAGGATCATCCACTAAAAATAATTTCAATCTCAATTCATAAGAGACTCTTTATAAAATCAGTAATAAAAAAATATTTATATTTATATCTGGTGAATTTATTTTTCGTACTATAAAAGTGACAAATTCATTCATTATAATGTCAAATTAGTTCTTTATTCATAAAAAGGTTAAAGTTACTATTTAAATTATACAATACAAATAAAATTCATACATTTATAATTCTTCTTCAGATAACATACTATAATCGGCATATTTCTGGATTTAGACGATAGGCCTTATTTCCTCTAGTAGTTATGGATTCTACACTTAGAAAGAAACTTCTTTAATTTGAAGGCTCGAAGATAATAGGGACAATATTAGCGAATATACAAGTTCATGTTAGATGATTCAGGAGAAATGAAAATTGTGAGATAATAACATTAGGAACTAACAATAAGGATTATGCTGATGAATGAAAGCGTGATGCAAAGAGTCCATGAATTTAAGAGTTTAATTAAAATAATTGACCAAACTTTTTGACATTCATTTGATAGATTGCTTTAAACATAGTAGATTACCGTCTAATGTAAAAGAAACAAAAAATAGAAATAAAGTATAAGAAAGTAGTTCACTTCGTCTACATAAGTCAACATAACTCTTGGATTTATTATACGTGTGTTCTAGTTCATACATATTTACATGTCTCTTCATATTCATCTTATCTTACATATTACATTCTTACTTCATATTATACATTCCTACACCTAATTTTACAATAGGCTTATAAATAGCTAATTTAGATCACATCGTAGGTGAGAAAAGGTTGATCAAAGGATTATTGTATGTTGTCAAGGGCAAGAAGAAGATTGCAACTACTGGACCATCTAAAACTAATGGAATATTAGAACTTTAAGTGAAAGTCGGGATAGAGTGAGCAATCCTTAAAGCTATTGAATTTTTCACAACATTGGTACTCCATCCATTTCCCGAAAAAAAAGTCAACATCTCAACCATGAATGAGCGAGGAAAATTAGGAGCACCTATCTAATATTCATTTTTGTTCGTATTAGTTTCTCTCTCCCCTATATATTCTTATATTTCATGTTATCATTGTCACACTAACCTAAGAAGGAAAATTAATGCATGAGACTTTACTAAAATGCTTTATTGAACACTTCTAAACTAAGTGCTTGATCTAATCTAGATTGATTAGTCAAGTGCAAAATACTATGATTTAATCACTTGTTAACGTAAACAAGAATATATGTTAGTTAAGTGATTTAATTGAATTGTAATTTTGTGTTTGACTTAATCATTTAAACTTGAGGAGCTAAGAATAAATTAATCATTCAAACACATATGTCTAATCATATTTGTTGTAAGTTTTTTTGAAGAAGAATGATTTCTATTTCATCAAACAAAACCTGTTGAAAGGTATTTGTAAAATGGTATCTGTTTTAAGCGTCATTTTTAGCAAACCTTCATAGGTCAAATATGCATCAGGGTTTGTCTGTTATACAAAAGAGTCACAGTTTGATCTTTAGTCAGAATGAATAAGAAAATATCTAAACAGATGATTCTGATAAGTTGATAAAGTGCGTCTGACATGACACATTGATGAAAGAATTTTAGTCTAATTGTTTCACAAACCAAATCCTCTGCTTAGCATTATTAATCAAATGATATTTGCAAAATGTTTTCAAAATTAATTAAAGTACAATTCAACTCTCCTTTCTTATGATTTCCTCATTTTTTTTCACAAATAAGTCGTATAAGGTGTTTAAAATCTAAAGATAAGAGTACAAATAGAAGAGTTTTTATATCTCTAGCATCAAAAAAAATCTTGACACTAAGTTTGAAAATGGAGAGTTTAAGATGTTTTATGACTCCAATGGTATATACTACAATTTCTCTATATCGAGAACTCTTCAACAAAATGGAATTGTGAAAAGAAAGAACAAATCTTCAAGAGATGGCTAGGATCATGTTGTATAAGAACTCTTTGCCAAAGCACTTTTTGACAGAGGTAGTTAACATAGTCTTCTGTGTACAAAACATAGTGTTGGTTAGGACCTATTTTGATAAGACTCCGTATGAGTTGTAGAAAGATAAAAAACAAAAAAAACAAAAACAACATAAGTTAATTGCATGCTTTTGGTTGCTCTTGTTATAACTGTAACACCAAAGATTAAATCAGTAGGACTCCGAGATAAGTAAAGATATATTTTTTTGTTATTTTAATAAATCAAGGGCTTTTAGAGATTTCACTCTCTACTTTATTATAGAGGAAACTATAAATAAGTTTGATTATTTTGAATAGATTGATATGTGATTATCAAACCTAGAGGATGGTCTTGTAGATTTACAAATCACATCAATAAATAGAGATCTAATAAACATCGAAAGACCTTTACGTTGATATAAAAGCTTGAAGATATAAAATTTTATACTTCCACCAGAATATGCTAAGTTGATTATGATACAAGTGTTGAAAGAATATACTAAATTGATTATGATACAAGTGTTGAAGATGTTGATCTCATGTGTAATCTTACATTTGAGTTGTAATTTTGGAATTTAGTGGTGAGTACTTCCTTAACCTTGATTTGATCCTTTGTTAAGTTAGAAAACCTTTAAAAGTGTTATAGATTCCTTTGTGGTTTGAAGTTATGTTTTAATATACTAAAATATGCTTTTATATACTCAAATGTTCTTAGATTTATTTAAAAAAAAAAGCAAAAAAGAACATTTTAATAGATTAATATGACAAGTTAATTTATTAAAATCACTTAAAACCCAACATTGTCATGTTGGCTCTTTCTTAATCAATTAAAATGACTTTGTAATCAATTAAGATCACTTAATCTCAAGTCTTGTTTTTCTATTTCTGGTTATAAAACTAATTCTTTCTAAAAACATTTTTCTATTGAGAGAGACTGACTTGAGACTAAAAAATATTCTTTTGAGCCTTCTTGCCTTAATCTTTCGTTCTCCTGAAGTTTACATTATGATCATGTTTGTATATTTTCTTCTCAATTGTGCTTGAAATTTCCAGGTGATTCAAACTATCCATTCTATGAAAACAGGCTGAAAATGAGGCACCAGAGATGGATATTCTACGTTGATATTTTGTTTCATTTAAATTTATATTATATATTATTGTTATGTTTACTGTTTTATTATTCTTTTTTTCTAAAATTCGAATCATACCCCTGATTATTCTACTCAAATCTTCCAGATATTGATGCACTTTTCTTTTATTCTACTCTAATCATAAAATGAAAGGAACAGATAAAATATAGTCGGCAATAAGAAGGACTTTATAAAAGCATCAGTCTTTAGAATACACCGAACCTTATTAGACAATAAATTACAATTTATAAGAGCCTAATATTTTTGCTTATAGAATCGGAATTTCTTTTATGTAGTTCGACGTACATATAACAGATCATAAGATTAAAAACAATGAAAAATACAGAGTATAAGACCAACATAATTCTTGACGGTGTCGACGAAGTATAAGACCAATTCAGGCAACGACTGAGATCCATAGGCCTCTGGGTCGGTGAGATACTTTTGAAAGAAAAAAGAACATATTCAGGATTCCAACCATTCCAGATTTATCCACATTCAGCGGGAACTGAAAGGCTATAGCTATGCAAGAGAAACAATTAAAATATATGTCCTCTTCAAGAAGCTGCTGCCTGGGGGAATTAGACATTCGTGACACTGGAATCAAATGATGGTAGGAGCCGGCCCTTCTTCAAGGCATGATCCTGATAGAAGCTGAATTTCTCATTAGCTATCGGAATGTCCAGAGCAAGATCATCGAGATTATCCTTCGTTCTGGTGAAACCTTTTATCATCTGATTGATGGTGATCAGTCCTTCACTAAAGCACTCATGCAGAAGATCTAGCATCCTATCATTCTTCTTCTCCATGGCCATAACCAAAGCCTTCTTCACAACCTCGTGGTTAAAGAAAGGCATTCCTAACTCACGAATACACTGGCATGCCTCACTTACCACGCCCCCGCTCTCGTACTCCTCCAAGAGCTTCATGATCTTGTCCTTGGCATCTTCAACAGCCGATCCGGTGCCACCACCCCAACATCCCAATATTCTCTCACCAGCATGAGGAGCAGACACAAGTGATTGAGCCATCCGCACAGTTTCATTCCCACTGGAATCTGGGAGCAACCTTCTGTTCATTTCCTCTAAATTCAGAGGAGCCAATACATCATCAATCACAGCTCGAGCTAGAAAAAAAGCAAGCTCAGTTGATGCATTCAATATATCTAGTGCTGTATCTTCTGCACTTTCCAGAAGCATGAAAAAACCATTAGCTATATCCTCTGTCGAGAAGATCTCTATATGAAGAGCAGATAGTAGCGCTGATGCCATTTCCTTTTCCCTTTTTTTTCTGTCCATGGCGAGAGTTATTAGCCTCTTCAAAAACATTGGGTTGTACTCAGGTGTCCCAAGATCTTCAAGACTTCGAATAAGTTCAGGAATGTTATCAGAGAGAAAATATTCATGAATTATTGTGGCAACTTCTTTTTTGTACTTCCTCACCTTTTCATCTTCAACCACAAAGTCCCCATCTTTACTAGATGGTTTCAAAAATGAAGAATCAAGCAACCCTTTTGATATTGCCTTAGAGACCATTGTCTGAAACAGTGTTTTAGCTGATGGAATATCAAGAGCAAGATCATCAAGGACTTCTTCGAGACGAGAAAATCCTTTCACCATTTGGCTGGAAGTAATGAGTCCTTCTCTTTCTGCTTCTTGTAATAGCTTCAACAGTCGAGGTTCCGCTGAATTGATCTCTATGGCAAGCACCAGAGCCCTCTTCACGACCTCGTGATGGAAGTATAAAACCTTCAATTCACGTATGCATCTACAGGCTTCAAATTCATCACCACTATCCACATATTTTCTGAGTAAATCAACGATCCTCTTCTTCACATCGTCAACAGTGATGTGAGTCTTACCACCCCATCGCCTCTCCACAAGTTCTGCATGGTGAGGAGCTGAGAGATAAATTTTTTCAGCAGTCTGGATTACTTGAATACCCTTCGAAGATTCTGGAAGAGCCTTCCTGGCCTTGGCAAGAAAGGCGGGAGGAATGATGTCATCCACAACAGCACGTGCCAGAAATAAAGCAAGGATGTCAACTGCATCCAGTATGTCCACTGCAAGATCATCAGCAGACTCAATGACCATAAAAATCCCATCTCCAATTTGTTCAGGACTAATGACGTTAGCGTACAATGCTGAAAGCAGAACGGAAGCCATCTCTTTCTCTTTATCATGCCTATCCATGGCCATGGATAATAAACGTTTAATGAAGTATGGATAATATGCAGCCAAGTCCTCATTTGATCCAAGTTCTCTCAGATCGCACACAGCGAAGTCCACATCCCCAGTACTGAAATATTCCTCTATGATGGATACTACCGCTTTCTTGAATTCATCTAAAGGATCAGTAACAGTAGATCCAACCAGTTGATAAGGTTCCTAAAAATAGTAAGAGTAAGCAAACAGAAAAAATATTATGCACGTATTTAGATGTCCCATTTGTAATAGCCACCGAAAAATGGTAAAAGATAATCAGCAGGCAACGAGTAGTTGCTATTTACAACAAATCACGCAAAAGGATGAGAAACAACAGAAAGTCGGAAACACAAAAGGAAAAGGCTACTACAATAATCATATAAAATTTTAAAGCAGCTCAACCTTACTTAACCGTGTTAAGTGACTACCACTAAATCAGAAAAGATGAATTACCTCACCACTGTCATAGTTGGGATCCTTCCTGTCTATACGGGATTCACCATCTGTATCAAGCAATTTTCCCCAAGTGCCCTTAGCACCACCACGGTCTGCATTCAAGAGATATAGAACATCAACTTATCACGCAAAGACCCCAAGGAAACAAAAGCCAACAGTTATGTCAAGTATTGACGCTGCAACCGAAAACTAACCACAAGGAAAACTCCTCACCGAATTAACATCATGAGTGCTAATCCAAAACGATAAACTAGCCTCAAAACCCTGAACGACTTAAAGATGTATTTACTTGTCACAGAAAAGTCCTTCTAACAAAGTTAAAAAAAAACAATATAAGATACACTGCATGATATGCATCCCATATTCCCAATCAAAACCAACAACCTAGAAACTACAAGTTAATTTAACCAGTAGACTGCTCCACATGTTAGTGCTGGTTAAATTAAAATTAGGAATAATATATATAACCAAGGTCAAGTACTAACCCTTCTTCACCCGCCCAAACTTTCCAGAGTGAGATCGGCGTACATTCTTGGCAGCATGCCCGGTAGTTTGTTGTACCTTGCCAGTTCTCACATGATAATTATGATGTTCAGCAAGCAAGGAGGAAGGAGATTTCAGTGAGGATGACAAATTCTCCACATTCTGACTCGCTATTTTCAGAATCTCTCTCTGTGCATCAGTAAGAAACGCTTCGCTTGATGCCATTTACGCGCTAAACTTGAATTATTAAAAAAAAAGAACCCTATAACAACAGAAACACCTTCACCAGTTAATCTCACTATGCCACCAGACAACAAAACCAGTGCAATTTCACCCAAAACTAAACAGAAAATGCTACTGCTGAACACGAGGAGATGCAAAAGCCACCTAGTTTATCGCTTAAAAACCACGTTTGGTTCTGCAAGAAATAATAGTTAGTAACAGTCTAATAATAATAGTAATACTACGCAATACATCAAGATTCTCAAACTCCGTTTCAAGAATCACGTTCTTGGACACCGCTCCACAGTTTCACGCGCATGCACTGGTACCACTTCACAACATCACGCATTCATTGTTCTTCAATCCAAAAGGCAACGCACACACTCGAAAAGTAAACGTAACAATAAAATAATAACGATAATAACAATAGAAGAAGACGCCATGAACCTGAACAGAAAACGGAAATCTGAATCGGATTGTTGTCCAGTGCTTGGCTCGGATATCGAAATTCGGAACCAGTGGCGGCGGAGAGGATGGGAAAGAACCCTAATGGGAATAGAATCAGGCTGAGATTTTGAGCTATTTGGAGTGTCAGTTATAATGAAGTGAGAAAGAAGACGAGAAAGAATGAGAAACGAAGGGGACGAGAATATGAAGGGAAAATATCCCAATAAAATCACCCCACAATTCAGGCTTTATATAGGGTGCTACCTACACGTCACTCTTCTTCTTGTTTTCATCCACGTGTCTCTGTCACGTGCCCTGTCTTTAACCGCCACCTGGCGCCTTTTTCGAATCCAAACTCCGTGTCAATGTTTATTATGTATCCAATTACATATTTACTTGTAAATTAATTTTAATACCATAAAAATTCATTCAACATTTTAAATGAGAAGACACTTATAATATGCGTAAGTTTACATATTTTACATTTTTACATAAAAATAATTCTCTAACCTACAAGGGTGAAAAAATAATTACAAATATATCTATTAGAAAATAACTCCAATACGTTAATTAAAAAAATATAAATTACATGAGTTAAAAAATAGTCTCACTTACATAAATAAAAAATACTACATAATCCCAGAAATAGCTCTATATTAATTGAAAAAAACATGATTAACACTAGTTGAAAAATGTTCTCAACCTAGATTAGTGAAAAATATATATATATTTATGATATACGTTAACATATAAATAATTTCGATTCACATAAACTCAACGTTATATAGTTTCATTTCACATGAACTCAACTGAAAAGGAAAACGTTTTTAACATCAATAAAAAAATTTAACTATTATTTAAATAAGAAAATTTTAACTAATATCAATTAAAACAATGACCTACATCAAGCTAACAGCAATCACAAGTATTAGCCCAAGTGACTCTACGGAAGATTCAGCCCAAAATTGAGGCAATGCATTACCTGAACTACATGTAACAGTGAAAAAAGCAAAAACTTCCTGCACCCATGACTTTTGACCTACACTCCATAATTCTTAAAAAATCTCAAAAATATCCTTTTACTCAAAATATATTTCAGAAAATGTTTTTCGAAAATAAATTCTGAAAAATATTTTTCAAAATATAAATTTTATATTTCGGAAGATATTTTTTATAATTTTTTTTAGAAAATATTTTTTGAAACAAAATTTATATTTCATAAAAGGTTTTCCAGAATATATTTCCGAAAAGCATTTTTCAAAACATAAATTTATGTTTGAAAAATATTTTTTAGAATTTTTTAAAAAGTATTTTCCAAAAGTTAATAGTAAGGATATTTTTGTATTTTTGCATTTGTGAACGTCAAAATCAATGAGAGTGGACCTCACCCAAGACAAGTGTAACACTTTATATGACTTCCTTGACAATAAAACCAATACTTCCAAATTGAAGGTTTAGTCAAAATTATCTAATGAAGAATATTTAAGATTGAAATCTAATATCCTAACTCAATTATTTACAACTCTTAATTTGTCAACAACTTGCATTTCACATATGTGAAGAGTCAAAATCAATGGATAATTGACTCATGTGCATATGACCATATTTTTTGTAATATCTCTTTATTGTCTTCTTTCTCCTTTTCTAAAACTCCTTATTTCATAATCCTAGTTTATAAATTTAAAATAGTCTCTTAAGGAATTGGTCAAATTTCTCTTTCTCTCTCTTTAAACGTAAAATTTGTTTGTTTTGTTTCCACCTGTCCCTTTAGCGATCACTTTTCATGTCAACTCTTTTGTTATACAAGAATGTGGTATGGATTGGATGATTAAAGAAGAACATGAATCTAGAGGGTTATACTACCTTAACATTGGCTCATATGTATCTTGTGTTGCAATTTCATCTCCTAAACTATTGCATGAATGATTAGGACATCCTCATCTCACAAAATTAAAGAACATGTGAAGTATTCTTTTCGTAAACATTTTGAATCTAGATGTGGCTCTACTTTTTCTATCATTCATTTTGACATTTGGGGACCAAGTTGTGTGTCATCTTTTGGTTTTAGATATTTTTTTTACTTTCATTGATGAGTTTTCTATATGTGCTTGGATTTAACTAATGAAAGATCATTATGGACTTTTGTCTATTTTTATGTCTTTCCTTAATGAAATCAAAAATCAATTTGAAAAAATAATCAAGATGTTATGATGCGATAATGCTAAAGAATAATTTTCCTATGATGTATCTAAACTCTTAAGCTCACACAATATTTTTGCATCAGTCTACTTGCCCTCGTACATCTCAGCAAAAAGGTATAGTAGAAAGGAAAAATAATACTAGGTTGAAATTGCTCGTACCTTATTACTTAGTAAATATGTTTGTTCATTATTGAGGTGATGTTATCCTAACTGAATGTTTTCTCACTAACAGAATGCCTTCTTCTTCACTAGAAAATAAAGTTCTCTACTCAGTTCTCTTTCTAAAAGAATCCTCTTTCATACCATTCCACCTGTTTTTAGTTGTGTATGTTTTATCCACGATATGTCTTCAGGTTTAGATCAACTCTTAGGTAGAGCCATCAAATCTATCTTTTTGGGTTATTCTCGACTTCAAAAAAGATATCAATGTTACTCTCATGAGACTAAGAAACACTATATATATGTCAATGTCACCTTTTTTGAACCAACTCCTTTTTTCCCTCCTTCTGCACAGGATTCTAATTATGTCCGACATGTTTTGCATGTGCCATTGAGTCTTTTGTTCCTTTTGCTTTTGACACCCAAATATCATACAAAATCCTTCTAAACCATCGTCATCACCTTTCATCACCTATCAAAGAAAGAATCAAATGGCTAGTCTAGAACCCCAAGGTGAGTCCTCTTTACCAAGTCCTTCTCAATAATCACCTAATATCATAACTCCTGATCATATGACTCGAGTTGGCCCATTATCATTCGTAAAGATATTCTACCCATAATCCTTATCCTATTTACAATTTTCTTAGCTACCACAGGTTGTCTCCTTTCTATTTTTCCTTTATTTCCTTTGTCTCTTCTATTAATATTCCTAAAAATGTGACAAAAGCACTTAACATCGTAGGTGACGACAATACATGATTACTAAAATGCAAGCTCTTGAACATAACAAGATAAGGGAGTTAGTTCCTCTTTCTTTTGGAAAGAAGACAGTAGGTTGTCGTTGGGTCTATGACATTAAGGTTGAACCTAGCAGTGATGTTGATCGTCTCAAATCTCGATTAGTGACTAAAGGATATACTTATATCTATGGGTTTGACTATAATGATACTTTCTGATGGTCAAAATGGGTATTGTCAAACTTTTCATTGTCATAACAATCATTTTTTGTTTTTGTTGGCCCCTTCATTAATTAGATATTAAAAATGTTTTCCTGCATAACTATCTAAAAGAGTAAGTCTACCTGAAACACCCTTCTAGATTTGTTACTTAGGGAGAGTTTGGTTTGATTTGTAGGATGCCTCTTTTTTTGGTCTTAAGCAATTTCCACGTATTTTGTTCGGAAAATTTAGTCATATTGTTTAATCCTTTGAACTAAAATGAAATTAAGCAGACTATTTTGTTTTCTATTATCACACTTATACTTAATAGTGTATGTTGATAATATAGTAATTATAAATAATGATGTTGCTAATATCTATGCAATCATTTTCAAATCAAAAAGCTTAAAAATCTAAAATATTTGTTGAAAATTGAAGTAACGATGAAAAGAAATCAAAAGAATTAATTATAATCTCTAAAAGGAAATATGTTCTTAACATTGTAAAAGAAACTAACATAATTAATTGGAAACAAGTAGATTGTCTCGTGAATTTAAATAAAATTTAATGATACAGTAGGGAGACTAAATATCTTTTGCAATTGCTCTTGTGAATCAATTTATACAAAAATCCTTGTAGTTATCACTAAAATCTTATCTTTTGTATTATGAGATATCTCATGCAAACTCTAAGATAAAGACTATTTTATAAAGATAAAGAGAATACCCAAACCTTTAACGTGGTTTGAACGGTTCTTGTATAGAGATACGTTCTACCACATTTTATTATGTTTTGTTTAGAGAAAATATTATCCTTAGGAAAACAAGGAACAAAATGTTGTTGTCCTCCCACACAGCTTACTTCTTTCACGATCAGAGTTCCGCTCCTTCTTTAAAACCCTTTTATTTTTAAAAATTAAAAGCCAACACCCTTTGCCACATGCTAAAATTTTGCCACATCACTCTTATAACCTGGGTGTAAAACTCGCAAACAAAAAACTTTTTGGATAATCTTATAATTTGTTCTAATTGAATAACATATTAAAGATATAATAAAAGTTTTCAGAGTTATTAGAATTTATCTTTAAATAGTTATTAATTAATTTATTAATAATAATTTATTTAAATTATCCAAATATATTTATATTATTAAAACCAGCACAAACATAGCCCCAATAATACATGTGTTTTCACATTTCGATGTTCATATATTTCGATCATATCATCCTATTTTGTTTAGTTAAAAATTTAATGCGTATATGATTTTAATTTTAATTATTAATAGGCATGTTAGGGTGAATAATTTGTTTTGGTTGCAATTGAAATTAATTGGCATACGTGTGTGGATGAGTGATTTATTTGTAAGTAACAGTTGAATATTGTATTTTTGTCTAAATTAACGTTTGACTGAGACATTTTTGTGTGTTATAAAATGTTAGTAAATTGGAACCAATAAACAATATATCTAAAAGGTATTTTGAAAAATAATCATGGACACGAAATAAGATAATATCTTTTTTTAATTGTTATAACTAAGATATATAGTTGTATTAAATATTTGAAAAAAATATATAAACATCCTAATAGTTCTGTTCATTCTACAAATATATGTTATCCAAAAAATAAAATAAAACTGAAATTGAAATTCAATATTAATATAATTATGCAACAAAGATTTTGCAGATAAAAAAGAATTATGCAACAAATAAACATTTATCTCTACGTGTGTATGACTGCTACATGTAACAACTTTTGAAATTTTTTATGTGCACATGCTTCACGTTCAGAGACGAACATCAAATTAACATTTAAAAAAAATGAAAAACCATAACATGTAATGTTGTCATATAATAAGACCACATCTTAATCTTTTATATATAAGATAAATTGAAAATGTTCTCTGAAAGAATTATAATTAGAAGGATAATCATAAAAATATCTTTAATTAACTTAAGCAATTTAATTACCAAATTATTTTTATTTTTGAGTGGAAATAAAGAAGAATTGAATAGAAATAAAAAAATATTTAATTAGATAAGAATTTTCTGACTACTCTTCTTTATTTTATTATTAAAAAATCCTTAAAATATTTACCCAAATCCATATATTCAATAACAAATTTTGTTTATGAAATCAGATACTTCAATGCATAAACTATACAAAGCTCGCCACATTCAAAAGTACTAATTTTGTAAAGGCTTATATATTTTACGTCTCCATCAAATAACTGACTTTTGTTTATTAATACTTCTTCTGTTTTAAATTTTAATTTTTTTTGTAATTTTTCTTTTAATCTCTCGATATATTTTTATCAGGCAATTCATATAATTTGAATACAAATAAACATTTAATATTGACAACTAATCAACATTTTAAGTGTGACACGTGAACAAATTTATGGACATTTAAGTAATAAAAAAATTAAATTGAAATAGTTAATTTATTAAATATAATTTGAAAAAAATATTTATTGATTGACTAAAATTTATTCAATTATTTTGTGAAACAGATAAAGAACTTAGTTGAAACAGATAAAAAGTTAAAAAAAAAAAAAATTATATCAAACTTTTCTTACAAGGAATTGCATGTAGGTAGAGTTAGTAGAGAATGGGACCTTATCTCATGTTTTCACATGGTTATTAAAAAAATCCCAAATATCTCCATAATTGACCTTTTGATGAATTTCAACAATAAAAAACTACAAATAGTGTTTCACATGGATGTGACCAAATCAATCATGCAAACAATCACTCAAACCAATCATTTTTAATTGGAAAGTCTTAAAAAAAAATGAAAAATTTGGCAACAGTTATTATTATTTTCTTTATCAACCTTTTTCTTTTTCTTAAGAAATAAGAAAACTACATGTTTAAATATTAAAATTTGTGTGCTCATTTTAATCATGTTTATATCAAAAGCTTATATACTTTTGGTTTTATAATATTAAAATAAATTTAATTATTTTTAATATATAAATATCAATACTAAAATATAAAGATAAACTACTCAATCACAAAATATAATTTTTGAAATAATTATTAAAATATAAACTTACCATATATATATATATATATATATATATATATATATATATATATATATATATATATATATATATATAAGGAAAGTAAAATAACATTTTTATTTTTCTTTTAAGATGTTATTCATGTATTTATATACATATTTGTTTGTGTATATAGTATAGTTATAGCATATCAACATAGAAATATAAAACTAAGTTAATAAAATAAATTTTCAATATGAGAAAATGTATATAAAAAGAAACATTTTAATTACCAATCCATAAACAATTCAATTTTAATCAAACATAAATTTATAAAAATCATACCACATATAAATTTATAAATCAAATGAGGTTTAATAATGGAATATCAACTATGGTCTTCTTTAAGACTCATTAAGTATGTCCTACTAGATATAATTCAAGACTTAGATTAACAAACAAACTCAAGAGTAATAGAAAGGTAAGTTCATTATAACCCAAGTCACGTATCGACACATGTCAAGTGTGCAAGAACTCACTCTCTTAACTGCTTATCACCTAATATCTTAGTTTATGTAATTTAGACCACGAGTAAAGCAATAGGTTCTCTCTGTTACAACCTAGGTGTCTTTACTTAATACACAAATCATACAATATCTTTTAGTAGAGATTGAAAATGATGAAGATATTCTTAACCATATTTTTAACCTATCAAATACAAACAAATACTAGTGAGCTAAAAGAAACAATCTTGAAAAATTAAACTTTCGCTCTCTCTATGTTTACTCTCGACTGTTTACTGGAGGTAGGAAAGTGTGTCCTTTGACTCAATATTTTAAAAAAAAAAGTTAAATTTCAATATCCAGTTTTTAATTCTAAACATAAAATGAAAGAGTAACAACTCACTATACACTTAAGAAAAAAAAAATATAAATTTAGCAAGAAAAAAACTTTAAAATATTTTAAAGACACTTAACAAAGAAAAAAAAATTAAATCAAAAGATAGATAATACAAAAAATATAACAAGGAGACAAAACACTTAAAGAAAGACAATAATAATCTAAGAATGCATAAGAATTACTGATTGAAACTATTCATGCTAACTAATTATTATCTAAATTTAATACCACTCAAAGTAACAAGATAAATATTAATAAATAATAAATAAATATTATAATTAGCGATTTTGTTAAAGTATATTATAATTATTATATTAGTATAATTAGGAATTATTAGTGTGACTATTATATTATGATATAGTTATTCCATGTACTCCATGTATAGAGTAGTTTTATTTCATCAAGATTAATAAGAATAAAGAGAATATTTTCACTCTCATATCCATCCAACTAGGGAAAAGTTCTTCACTTTATGTGCAAGCAAAAAAAATAATTAAAAAGCACAAGAAAAAACAATTATATTTAAACAAATGCAAACATAAATTGAAATATATTCAGCAATCGAGTTTGAAACATAAAGGCAACGACACAAAGAGACAACTTCGAGTAATTATGGTGAATCCACAGAATAGATGTTCTAATCAAGGACAACTCCAATAAAAATGTAATATAATAACTTACTTCACATTCTAATGGAAGAGTAAAATAATAATCCAATATCCAAAGGGGAATGGAGACCTAAAAGTGTCATAATAATCCATTTACTAAGTTTTCTATTTTTTTTATTTTAAGGTATTTTTTAAAATTTTAGACATTTAGTTTTTATATTTATATTTATACCTGTCTGAAAATTTTGAAAAGTTTTGTAATGTTTTCTTTTGTTGAAAAGAGATTTATCAAAGCCTTACATTATTCATATCGTGAGATTACTCTTCTTTATTTTATGTTCTTTCATTTCTACACCATATTACTTTCATTATTGTCCAATTCTTTTTTTATGTTCTTGTGATCTTGTTATGTTTTTGCCTCCCTCATCCACCACCATCCAGGCTTGATAATAATTATCCAAAACCATAAAGGATCATTCATGAAACCAAACATATACCACCTTCCATTAAGATTCTATCAAAGAATTAAGCTACCTTCCATCTAAGAAAACCATACCTCTCAACCTTGAGTCAAGAACCAACCAAGACCACCACTTGAATCTCATTCAACACTTTCTAAGCCTTCTACATAATCCAAGCAAACCCTACCTAAAAGAATACCAAAAACACAACCTATTCCAACCAAAAAACCATGCACTCTATAACTTAGCTTCTACAACCTTATCTTATCTTGAAGTTCTCTCTAATTACTTAAATAAACATACTAGAAACTCAAGAAACCTCTCATGTCCACTTAGGTCCTTTCACCATATCTTACCACATAAGAACCAAGTCATAAAATACATAAACAAACCAAAAATGAAGCCAAGAAACTAGCTAAGAGACATAACCTTTTGTCTTGATCTCTATTTTCCTTGAGGTTTGATTTAAATGGTCCATCCCTTTTCAAGAGATCTCAACTAGGTTTCCATCAATTTACAATGATAATAATAAATGAATTCTTTAACAATATGATTAACCCCTTTTCATTTGTAAAATGAATCATTATGAATAACTGCATTACAATCAATCAATTCAATTACAACATCCAACTTGAAAGCTTTCTCTCTCTTCTCTCTCTCTATATATATATATATTATCTAATATTACATGACTAATTCTTTGTAATGACTTTTTACTTAATTTATAGAAGGATTTTATCTCAATCAATAAAAACATTTACCTTACTAAGTAAAAAAAATACATATATTATTATGATATTATATATTATATATTGTTTTTTATTATATTGAGCTTAAGTCCACAAAGAAAGTGCAATCTTTTATAAGAAGAATTGATCATCGGCACTCATTCTAAATCAACTAGTGTTGTATATCAAGATTCAATTATTAGCATTATCAAGAAATACAACAAAAATATCAAATATAAATTATTATATAATTTCATATTCTAAGTACCTATATATACAAGACTAAGACATATTTAGAGATACAAAACATTCACTACATTTTGTTTTGTGGATACATTTTCTTTACATTTTAATTTTTTTCAAGTAGAGGTGAGAAACCTATATAATATCTATGACCTTGTGAAGTAAAAATTCTTTATAATACATTTTTTTTTTTTGAGAATTGTTCTTTAATCGTACTTTTATTTTTGTTTATAGTCAAAAGTGACAGAAAATAATATTTGAAGTTATTAATCTCGTAAGAAAATTAAAAAGAGAGAGCTTAAAGTGGTGTATTATATTTGTAATAAACATTTGATTATTGGAATCCTTTTAGAATTTTTTTAAGAAAGAATTAAACATGATTTAATCTAAAAGTTAAAGATGAATCAATATAAATTTTCTATATTCTTATTACTCTTTATAAACTTTTGTTACATGATTTAGTCTTAAGATTATTTAACCTCCCTTTTAGAATATATCTACATGTTCACAATACACTCAAAATATAAATTGAATATCTTATAAATAAATTATTATTAATAAAAGATAAGTTAATAACCATTTAAAAATAAAACCTAGCAACTTGAATGTTCTCTGTTATATCTTTGATATATTATTCATTTATAATAATATCGTAAGAACTAGTACAATTATATTATTAACAAAAAGATATGGATCCAAGATGATATATTATAACAAGGAAACACACTTTACTTTACACTTATAATAGCTTTTTATACATTATTATTAGTTAGTCAAACCTATGTGTTAAATGCATTCTTTATTATTGTTATAGAATTCAAAAATACCTTCTCCATTTATTTTACCAAATACGTTCAATTTCTAATAAAAACATAAAGCAAATAGTTTCTCTATGAACTAATTTATAATTGATTTGCTATCTAATCTAAAATCAATGTCTTCCATAAAAGAATTCAGAATATTTTTCTTAATCTAATATGCTAGTTAAATTCCAATTCATAATTTTTTATAGTTTCATTTTTATATCATTATTTACATTAAAAAAATACAAACATATTAAAGAAGATAATGAGTTGCTTGATTGTTTTCTTTCTTTTTGTACTTGTATGCCCAAAAAAAATGCTTCATACAAATATAACCAAAAATGATCCTTCAAAAACATTGCTGACCCTTGGAGCAATCCAAGAGACACATTTCATGTCACTTCGACAGATCAGATGTCAACAGCTTGGAGGGCCCTTTATAATTTTATTATTGAAACAGTCAGACCATACGTTCAAAAGCTCTATTCTTATCCGAGTCCAAACAATCTGAATAGTTTTTAAGTTAAAATATATTTTTAATCTCTATAGTAGATTTTGTTACTAAATTTAGAATTCTTTTATTTGGTGTGTGTGTGTGATTCCAAAAAAATATTTTATAGTTCCTATGTATAGAACACTAACAACGATTTCTCTTCTTCCTTCAATCTATAGTTTTTTAAAATTGAGTTCTTTATATTAATTTTGTATATTTTATGTTATGAGATAAATTTAAAACAGTTTAAACAAAAAAATATTTTAATGTTAAGAATATTAAAGCAAGTATTTAACTTAATTTTCTAAATTTTATGATAAGTGCCAAAGTTTGATAAAGAAAATTGGTCCCAATTTTTTTAAAAAAAATACTTATTCATATATTATTTATTAATATTTCATAATTATATCTAATTTTATTGAAACTTTTAATTTCATAAAAAAATTATATATAGTTTTTCCCTTTTCATCTAATACTAAACGGAAATAAAATAAAGATTTAAATATGTTTTGGATCTTGTAATTATATCAATTTTAATTTGTGATCCATCTAATTTTTTGTCTTTGAAATTCTTTTTTTAAAGTATTAATTTTAATTTTTTAAATTACTAAAAATCAACCGAAATAGATAACAAAAAAAAGTAAAACACTTAAAATTGCATAAAGAATAATTAGAATATTTTTAATGACTACAAGAAAAAATTGGCGTAATTACAAAGAAGGAAAACATATTACAGTTTACAACAAACTTGTAGTGAAAAAATTACAACACAAAAAACATTAAACGTGCATTTATAACAATGCAAAAATTTAGAGGAAGAAAAAAGCATTCACAATAATTTATTACCCCAGATCATTCTGAAAGAGAAAGAAGTTTCTTATAAAATGAGAAGTGGACATTAAACAAGATAGGGAGATGTAAAATTACAGATAAAATAATAAGTATTAATTATCGAATTTTGTCACAAATAATAAAGTACATTAATGTATGTTAGTAAAAGAGTTTTTAAGTAACCACATGATATTACATTCCTCTTTCATGTGAATATAATTGTGTGATGCATATTTTTTTAGTTTTATAAGAATAATTTTTTACTCAATATACTTCCTCTTCTTTTTTCTCATAGAAAAATTCACAATTTTTAAAATATTCAAATATATTGAAATTTTAATTTTTTTAATTGGTTTTTTAGATAAAAAAATTAATTTTATTTTTTACATATAATATTTCGATTATCACCAAAGATTAAAATTTATTTTAATATTAAACACATTTAATAATTCCAATATTTGTAATGCTTCTTAGTAGATATTAGTCAACATATTTTTCACTAAAATTTGTCTAGTTGATGTGAACACAAACTTTTCTTTATAAAACTAAAATCAAAGCTCACTCATTTTCTCTATAATAAAAAAGGTGTAACGTGTTCCTTATTAGCCACATGCCAAAACATGCCAAATTTCCTTGATTGAAAAATCTTACAATTCTCAGCTGTCACAGTTATAAAACAATCATAGGATACGTTTTTTCGCATAGCAGCCATCTTCTTATCTTCTAACTTTCCTTTCATTTTTGCCAGAGCAATTGGCTGGTGAATCATGAGAAATGTGGTTATCTTTTCCTTCATTTTTTTGCTGCTTTGTGTCTTCATCTATGCTATAACAAGCACTAAAATTGAAGTGTCTAGAACAAATGAAGCAAAACCATTTCCTTACCATATCAAAGCCTTGGAAATCATATGGAGTCATTTGGGTTATCAACATGTGTGGCCAGTAAGTTCTTGCATCCATGAGATCACATTGTGTCTCTCTTCATTTAATCACTAATTGCTTAATTGATTAGTAAGGGAAGCTCTTTGAATGGCCAAGAAAGTTAATTCCTTAATTCATTGTAACATAAGGTTTTTATGCATTATAAGATAAGTAATACTTGTATTTTGATATGTCACATGTTCTATAATGATCAATTGGGTAAGGACATAGATAGATAGATAGATAAGATATCACTTATCTAAATTCAGGATTAAGAAAAAACAACTTTGATTACTCAACTATGAATAGGAAATGGAATTTGGCTGGAGAATTGTTGTGGGAACCTTGCTTGGAATCTTGGGAGCAGCATTTGGAAGTGTAGGGGGAGTAGGGGGTGGTGGCATCTTTGTGCCAATGTTAATCCTGATTCTTGGGTTTGATCCAAAATCAGCAGTTTCCATTTCAAAGTGTAAGCATTTCTTCTCTCTTTCAGCAATCAATCTGTTCAGAAATGCAGCTGATACTGCTAACAATTATGTGATTTTCTGTGAAGAAACTACTTGTTTATAGACTAGTCTATTACTGAAATGGTTTTGACTGTGTTTAGTATTCAGGTATGGTCACAGGTGCAGCCATCTCAGCAGTTTTCTTCTGCTTGAAACAAAAACATCCCTCGCTTGATGAACCTGTTATTGACTATGATCTGATGCTGCTTATCCAACCCACTCTCTTGCTTGGAATCAGCATAGGGGTTATCTTAAGTGTAATATGTGCTGATTGGATGGTTACTGTTCTTCTAATAATTCTCTGTTTAGGTAATGATAGAAGATTTGTACTTTTTAATTTCACTCAGTAATATGATTAATTTGCTATATTGGGCCTTGCAGTGACATCAATCAGATCATTTTTCAAAGGTTCTGAGACATGGAAAAAGGAAACCAAAATGAAAGAGGTAAATGCTACAACTTTTTGGGGTAACAAACAACCTACACAGCTTTTTCAGTTGGTCCATGGACTTTCCAATCATGTTGGTGAAATTAGGAACATGCTGGTTCACTCAACAACCTTGCATACTGCTTACCAAGTTCTTCTTCAAAACAAAAATCTTGTGAATATGATATAAAATGTTACAATTGAAAACTAAGATTAGCAAGATTGCAATTTTTTAAAACTATGTATACTTTGATTTGTTAACTAATTGTGAACTTTTTACAAAATAGATCAGATAGGCTTGACTAAGTCTAATTGGGTGTAAAACCAAAACATTTTATGTACAAGCACCGTTAAGATTCTGATCCTCCATTTCTTTTCAATAATATATCAGGAGACTAGCAAACTTTCAGAGTCTTCTGGTGAGTTTATGAATTGATTTTTTTCTCAAATAAAGACTTCATCTGGTCACAAGTATATGCACAAATTAACCAAGTATATGTATGCCATGGACCTTCTCTTCCAGCTAATTGCATTGGGGATGAGGGATACAAGTATCTTCCAGGTTGTGTAGAAGAAGGGGCTGCAAAGGATACTAGAAAAGCTGAGGTTGGTATACACTGGTCCTTTTGTTCTTAACATGATCAAATTAAGTTATTATATGCCTAAAGGAACTATGCTGCAGGCGAGCTTCCTTGGCAACATCTATTGGAAGGAGTTTGTACTTATTTTCTTTGTGTGGCTCGCATTCGTTATCTTACAGATTGCCAAAGTAATTTTCTTTTCCTGCTGGTAGAATTACAAGAATTTGCATTCCATTCCTCCTTTTTTCTAGTGTAATTGTTTCAACTAACCTTCAAAGGGATTAACTTTTGACAGAATCTTGTAGTTTCCTGTTCAGTCACATTCTGGATACTTCTTCTGTCACAGGTAAACCAATAGTATCACTTCCTTTTCTGTTGTGCCAAATATTATACAGGATTATGATATTTTCACACCTAGCTTACAATCATTATTTGGATTATCAAATTGGATTATGAAGTGGTTAGTGAAGTTGTCAAAACCTCATTTTCCTGTTATATAATTTAACCAACTACATTTACATATTCAATGAGACTTTGATCTCAAATGTGGCAAAATGGAAATTACTTACTATATGCTGGCACCACTTCTGTTTTGTAGATACCAATTGCTGTAGGATTTTTTTTGTATCAAGCAAGAGCCCTTTATCAGGGGAGATCTGCAGGTAGTCAACACACACATTGGCCATTGCACCATCTATTTCTAGCCAGCATTTGTTCTCTGCTGGCTGGAATTGTTGGTGGACTTCTTGGTACAGGTTCTGGATTTGTCATGGGTCCTTTATTTCTAGAAGTGGGAATTGTTCCACAGGTGAGTTCTCACACAGCTTTCACTTTCACTCTTTTTCTTTCAATTTACAAATTGAAGTATAGAGGTGGGAAAGTAGAGAGGAGAAAAATTATGGAGATCAAACCAAAAAAAAACGAGTCAGACTTAGACCTATACAAAGAATTCACCCTTTTTTCAATCAAAAACCTTAAGACGAATTTGTAAATATTTTTCTTATACTTTAGATTGAATATGATGTCAGTTCTTTACCTAAGTCTCACTTGTATGTTATTTTTGTTCTTTATATAAGTCTAACTCATATTTCTTTTTTATTTTTTATGTAGGTCTAACTCGTATTATTCTTGTTTGATTTTTTTTGGATGTTTTTTTCTCGATTTTTCTTATAGTAAGTTATCTTTTTATCCTTGGTGATTTTGCAGGTAGCAAGTGCCACAGCCACTTTTGGAATGATGTACTCAGCATCTTTATCAGTTATACAATATTATCTATTGAACCGTTTTCCAGTTCCTTATGGTGAAATTAAACTTCACATTTTTTACCCTTTAAATCTCTCTGGATGGTTTTCAAAGGAAACATATATTTCAAGTAATTTATTTATATTCATGTTTCTTACTGTTTGGCAGCGCTCTTCCTCACCCTTGTGGCTGCCATTGCAGCATTCTTCGGACAGTATCTCATTGGCAAGCTTGTTAATATCTTCAAAAGGGCATCTTTAATTATTTTTGTCTTGGCCTTCACAATATTTATTAGTACAATTGCATTGGGTGAGTGTTTTTTGCTGTTTCGTTTAGTTGATACTTGCTAATTGTTTGCTTTTGTCCTCTTTTTTTTTTTTTATATAATTTGTTAATAAACATTTATAGTAGAACAACTTAGGTGAAATGATATTTACATTTCAATGTTTCCATAATATCTTCCACACTTACTTTCAGAAGTTAATTTAACATGTGCATAAGTTAATATAAATTATAAAAAATATCTTTTTAGATTTAATTAAATTTTATAGACTTCTAAAATTTAAATATTTTTAACTAAGTTTCTATTAAAAAATTTCATTCTATTCAATATTCAAAACATTTTTTATTTTCTTTTAATTCTTGCATTGTTTAATTTTTACCATCTACTTGATGACGTGACTGTTATTTTAATCTTCTTATCTCTAACTCATTAATTAACTCACTTATTTTCTCTTTAATCTCATTTAACTTGTCATTCAACTTCTTTCTTCCTTCTCCACAAATGTATTGATAAGTGAATACAAGAGATTAGAAAAAGGAAGAAGTTGAGCAAGTAGGACACAGAAAGATGGAAGTAAAAGTTGTCATCTGTTAACAGTAAAATCAAATAACATGATACTTAAATGAAAATAAAATATATAATAAACACTTACTAAAATAATCTTTTTAATGTATTCAATTGAAAATATTCAAATTTATAAAATATTTAAAACTTAACTCAATCTGCATTTTAATTTTTTTTTCTCCTACTTCTTCATCCATCATTATCTCCATACAATTTTTATTATGCTTTATTTGATTTGCCTAATAAGAATATGCACCTTTCTTATTGCTTTAATTTTATGCATGTCTATAGGTGGAGTTGGAATATCAAACATGATCTTGGAGATTCAAAGTCATGAATATATGGGATTTGAGAGTTTTTGCAATAATAATAACTAAATGCTTCCAATTATTTATTTACATTTTTCTTTTGTTATTGATGGTTGTTTGCCACCATCACTTGTGAAGAGATTATATGTTTTGTTCTTGTTTCAAAGGTTCAAAGATAGTCTTGTGGAATCTTTAAATCTTATATATCCATAGGAGATGTATACTATTTTACACGAATTATAAAATGACAATTACGTTATACAATGTTTGATTAGTTCTACTAAACTAGTATTTATAAATTTTGCCAAAAGAAAATAAATCTATATAATTGTTTCATGTAAAGAGAAAGAGAGAGATTAAACAAGTTACTTGTGAATCTTAAACTAATTTACTACTAAAATCTTCAAAGAAAATACTTTTACTTCGAGAGAGGAGTCTTGAAAATAAAAATATTGAAAAATAAATTAAAACAAGTTATACTAATTAATATATATATATATATATATATATATATATATA